>Ga0156174_1006_pt1 | contig 103798 bp, 101 predicted proteins | sample RifCSPlowO2_12_FD_107827 | JGI IMG/M metagenome (GOLD analysis project Ga0156174, IMG submission 107827) | Bacteroidetes bacterium RIFCSPLOWO2_12_FULL_35_15
ATTCAAGCTTCGGAAAATAATTATTTTTGTTCAACTACATTATACCCACAAAAGGATTTTGTTTCTTATTTGTGGAGTACAGGAGACATTACTAAGACTATTTCTACAGATACAAGTGGAACCTATTATTTAACAGTCACCGATAATTTTGGATTTACAACAACGGATACGATACATCTGCAAATCAATAGACCAATTTATACTCAACTAAATGATAGTGTATTGTGTTTGGGTAATATAATCACATGGAATATCGGTTTAGATAAAACAATTTATGATTTTGAGTGGCAAAATAGTACAACTGATTCATTGTTTTCAATAACAAGTGCCGGTCAGTACTGGGTAAAAATAACAGATAGGTTAGGTTGTTTTAAATATTCAGATACAATTACTATTTCTATTGATAATTTTTCAAACATTACCACTTTAGGCCCCGATGTAAACTTATGCTCCGGCAATTACATTTACTTAACAAACGGTGCTACACAAGCTACCAACTACATTTGGTCAGATACAAGCAATAATGATTCCTTGCAAGTAATACAGCCAATGGGTACTTATACGTATTGGGTAACCGTAAGTGATAGCAATAGCTGTACAAAAACAGATTCAATAGATGTTACAGTGCTTGGTTTAGCTCCAACCGCTGATTTTACGTTTAATACCACCTGTTTAGGAAATACTACTCAGTTTACAGATTTGTCGTTACCTCCTGGAGGAGACACGATTGTTTCCTGGCTTTGGGATTTCGGTGATCCATCAAGTGGAGTATTGGATACTTCTACTTTTCAAAATCCACAACATAATTATGCTGTTTCAGGGACATATACAGTACGATTAATAGTTAGAACCAATGCAGGTTGTGAAGCGGCTATCAATAAATTAATAACTGTTCACACCAAACCTTCAATTGTCAGTTTATCGCCAACAAATCTTTGTTCAAATTCCAATGTTAATTTTACCCCTTCCGTAACAACATTTGGAGAGCCTGTTACAAATTGGAATTGGAATTTTGGAGATGCCTCCAGTGGTATCAACAACACTTCTATATTGCAAAATCCTTCCCATATTTTTCTAACCGGTGGGCTTGCATATCCGGTGCAGTTAATAGTTCAAAATATGTATGGCTGTGCTGATACGATTATAAGTGGTATTGGCATAAAAAAATCCCCGATTGCCGATTTTAATTATTCCTTGGCTTGTAAAGATCAGGCGATCCAATTTACTGATAGTTCAACATTTTATTCTTCGGTTATAGCCGGCACTCTTTGGAGTTTTGGTGATGGAATAACAATAACATCTCCGGCAAATCCAATTCATACTTATGGTTCCAATGTGGGCTACCAGGTGATTCATGTGGTGACTGATAATTATAATTGCAAAGACAGTGTAATTAAAACTGTTCAGGTTAATCCGGTACCAGATGCTTATTTTTCAATCGGTAATTCATGTATCAATTCTCCAACTGATTTTACAGATCTTTCTGTTATTTCAAGTGGTTCGATCACAAACTGGCAATGGGATTTTAACACTGTTGCAACATCCGGTCTTCAGAACCCGCAATATACTTTTAATGCAACCGGGAATGTAAATGTAGGGTTGGTGGTAACATCCAACCAGGGATGTAAAGATTCCCTGATGCAAACTTTTGCGGTACATCCTTTACCGGTAGCAGATTTTACTTTTACTCCACAATATGGAAATCCGCCATTAGCAGTGAGTTTTACAAATATTAGTTCTGGCGCAAGTTCTTATTTGTGGGATTTTGGCGATGGTTCAGCGACTACTACGATTACGAATCCCCTTCATACCTACATTGATACCGGTTCATTTGCAATTTCATTAACGGCAATGAATAATTTCGGGTGTGAGCATACAAAGATCAAAACAATTCCAATTTTAAGAAGGTTGGTTGATGTTGCGATAATCGCTATTTACGATACTTTGCAAAACAACTATTTAAATACCTCTGCACAGCTTGTAAATTTAGGAACAACAGATATTACCAGTATGGAAATTTATATCACTGTAAATAATGGACCCGCTATTAAAGAGAACTGGACAGGTGTGCTTCCAAGTTCAACTATTATTTCTTACAAATCCACTTCATCCGTTTATTTAAAGGATGCAGGACATTATGTTTGTCTTACTATTGAAAACCCGAATCATGTAGCTGATGAAAATCCTGCAAACAATAAATTATGTGAAGCCTTGGATTTGTCTGTTTTTCAGATTCTGGATATGTATCCAAACCCATCTAACGAAGTAATTACCATTCCGCTTATTATTCCGGAGTTAAAAAATCTCAACATTACGATTTATGATGCCAACGGAAAAAAAGTGAAATCGGTTTATTCTGGAAACATTGATAAAGGATTACAATTGATAACAATTAATGTTATGGAATTGAATTCCGGATTTTATGGTTGTAAGGTCGAATATGGTAACGAATCTTTTGTAAAGAAATTTATTAAGAAGTAAAAGGAATGTTTTTTCTGTCTTATAATTGATTTTCATCAAAATATAGCTACTGCTTTTTCAGTCAAAAATAATTTTATTTCACCATTTGAAACAGCTTGCTTTAAATAAGTTATTTCTTCAGAATAATCTATATCGTCAAAAAAACTTAATTGTGCTCTAAATTGTTTTTCCGAAAAGCTATCCTCAAAAATAGAGATAGCTTTTTCTGCAATTTCATTGATTGAATAATGCTCTTTTATAATAAAATAGATATCAACATAGTCTTTCCATTTCGACCTCCGGCCTAATGCAAATGCCTTCATCGCAGCAAGTGTCAGCAAGTCGGGCATTTTAATAATACTATCAAAATTACAAGACGCCTTTATTTCATACGGATATTCAAAGAAAGTAAATTTTACATTTTGAATAATTAAATTCAATTGCTCATCAACATTTCTTGTAATTGTGAAGCTTTTAGAGAATGTTCTGATTTTATCAATAATTTTTTTTCGGTGTAATTTTTTTTGTTTAAATAGATCAAAGTCTATGGATTGCCTATGACCTATATGTAATGCAATTGCAGTGCCTCCAACCAAATAAAATTCACGATTAAATTGAGATATAAGGGGTAATACATCTAATTGGTCTTTATTTAGGATTTGTTTATGCATTGTATGTTTTAATCAATAATCCAAAATAATTATATAATTCAGGGAAATAATTTCCTTTTTTTCTGCCTTGTATTTGGCTATAAATCTTAGCTAACTTTTTTATGCCAATAATTTCAAATAATTCTTTTAGAGCTTTTAAACTGCCGTAATTTAATATAAACTCCACTAATACTTCATCACTTATCGCATGCAGTTTGTCTTTTCGGATATACCAAAATAATATTGCATTTTCATCAATAAATTGCTCTCTTGTTTTGCTTTTTTTGGGCATTATTGAATGTGTCTAATTCTTCTATAAAGATACTGAAAATGCACTCAAAAATAGATATTTAATAGTAATTTTGTGCAAAAAAATATGCAATTAGTTTTCGCTACAGCTAATAAAAATAAAGTGAATGAAATTCAATCACTTATTCCGGATTCTATAAAGCTTTTAGGGTTAAAAGATATTGGTTGCACCGAAGATATCCCTGAAACACAATCAACTATTGAAGGAAATGCATCTCAAAAAGCATTTTATGTTTTCGAAAAATACAAGCATAATTGTTTTGCAGATGATACAGGTCTGGAAATTGAAGCTTTGAATGGAATGCCCGGTGTGATGTCTGCCCGATATGCCGGGGAGCAAAAAAACGGGGAGGATAACATGAATAAAGTGTTGGAGGAATTACTTGGTGAAACAAATCGGAAAGCAAGATTTAAAACAGTTATTTCACTTGTAATAGATGGAAAAGAAATGCAATTCGAAGGAATTGTAAATGGAACAATATTACTGGAGAAACGCGGTTCAAAAGGATTTGGTTATGATCCGATTTTTCAACCCGATTTTGAAATCGGGAAAGGGGGGAGTTCATACGCTGAAATGGAATTAGCAGAAAAAAACAAAATGAGCCATCGTGCTTTAGCAGTAATTAAACTAGTTGAGTATTTGAAATTAATTTCCTGAATTGTAAGGAATCAATTTTTGCCTTTAATCAAAAGAATTTCCCCGGCACCGTTGTAGTTTTTTTGCCGCAGATTTACAGGCTCTTTTTTTAAGTATTAAAATTATTGCCCTTGAAAATTAATCTTTTTAAAATCAGCGAATCTGCGGCTGTTTCTTTAGGGTTCTTCAAAGAGTGAATCAATTTGTTGTGATTTTATATGATTAATTCTATACCTCGCAACGCTGCTGCAGGGTTATTCATTTTTCATCATAAAAACACTTAAATGAATCAGCTTCCACTTAATTTTTGTTTAGCAGATTACTTAAAATTTAAATCGAGTATTCAAGAAAGTGTCGAAGACCTAATTTATGTCATATTTTCCCTAAACTTTAATACCTACCTTGCACTCGGATTCACAAAAAGCAAACAAAAACCTACCCAAAAACAATCTATTTTATTGGTTTTCTGTTTTTTTGTAAAAATGTGATTGTAAGTTTTTCATAAATAATTAATTAAAATATAAAAGCAATGGGAACTGTAGATTGTAAATCTTGTATAAATATCCACTGTTTTATACATAAGAACTTAAGTCCGGAGTGGATAAAAAGTTATGTGAAATTTCAAATTTCATTTAAACAAGGACAACATATTATTGTGGAAGGCTCTCCTGTATTGGGCATTTATTTTATCCAATCAGGGAAAGTGAAAGTTTTCTTTACCGGGATCAATGGAAAGCATCAGATCGTTCGTTTTGCAAATGATGGACATATTTTGGGGCACCGTGGCTTTGGAAATGATATTTATCCTATCAGCGCTGTTGCAATGGAAGATTCAACCATTTGTTTTATTGATAATGAAACATTGAATGAAATGTTCTTAAGCAATCCTAAATTTACATTTGACATGATGATGTTCTATTCCCGTGAGTTAAGAAAAATGGAAAATAGAATGAAAAATATTGCTCAGATGAATGTGAGAGAAAAAGTTGCAGATACCTTATTATTACTGATAGAAAATTTTGGCATAAATGCCGATAATGAAATAGATGTTTTATTTAACCGCGAAGATATTGCTAACACAGCAGGCACAAATGTGGAACAAGTTACCAGGCAGCTGAGCGACTTTACCAGCGAAGGACTGATCATTAAGCAAGGGAAAAAAATTGCCATCGCAAATCTGGAAGGATTAAAAAAAATTATTAGTCAGCATAACCAGCATGTGATCACAAAATAACATCAAAAAACACTTTTCAGATTTACGTATTCATATCCTGGTGCGGGTTATTTCCTTATAGTTAATAACCTTGTTGAATACTTGCGGCAATCTATCCTCAAATCAGCTTTCTTAATTATATTTTTGTGTTTAATATCTTTGCATTTCGACTTTTGGAGCAATTTTTTTTTGAGTTTTTTACTCATTATGGATGCGGAATGACAGGATTGCTGAAGATTTAAACCATTTAGCTATACTATGAAGATCAGAATAGGAATCATTTTTGGAGGTTTTTCAAAAGAGCGAGAAATATCATTTGCCGGTGGACGAACAGTCTATGATAATTTAAATAAATCACTGTTTGAGGCTGTTCCTGTGTTTGTCGACAGCTTTGGTAATTTTGTTTTACTCAACTGGGAATACGTTTACAAAGGAAGTATTCGTGATTTTTATCCTCCGGCAGAATATATTCCAAATAAAGAAGGTGATTTTCAAATTTATGCAGAGCAAATTGGAAAATTATCAGAAGAACAACAACTCGAACTTATTAATAAAATAGGTAAGAAGCTGGAGCCAAACGAACTAAAATTACATTTCGATTTTGCATTTTTATGTTTACACGGGCCTTTTGGCGAAGACGGTAAAATTCAAGGATTATTTGAATATTTAGGAATGCCATATTCCGGTTCCGGCATTTTGCCATCGGCTATCGGCATTGATAAAAGTGTCCAAAAAAAGCTGATGGTAAATGCCGGATTTAATAGTCCGAAGTTTTTTTCCATCGAAAGAGAAGCCTATATTTCTGGAAATTGTAAAAGTGCTTTTGAAAATGCGAAACACGAAATTGGTTTTCCATTAGTCATAAAACCTGCTAACCAAGGTTCATCCATTGGTGTCAGCATTTTGCATGAAGCGGATGAATTCCTGTTTATGCAAGCTGTAGAAGAAGCTTTTTTTACAAAATGGCTTTCGGCAGAAGATTGGAAAAAATTAAGTATCGAAGAAAAAAACGAATTTGTTCGCATACTTGCTGATATTCGTGAAGGAATTGGTATGCCGTTACAAGTTCAAAGTTCAACGTTACAAGTTCAACCTGTGATTTACCATCCGCATGATCTTGTTGTTTTTCTCAATGAAGTTTTTGAAATAGAAGAAGAAGGAGTAATATTGGCTGCATTGGATGCCGAAAGTAAAGTATTGGTGGAAGGTTTTATCGATGGAAAAGAATTTTCATGCATTGTGGCTCAGGACGAAAACGGAGAACCTATTGCACTTCCACCAACTGAAATTCGAAAAGGAAAAGAATTATTTGATTATCGGTCTAAATATTTACCCGGATTATCGCGAAAGATCACTCCAATTGATTTGCCAAATGAACAAATTCAAGCTATCCGGAAGGAGTGTGAACGTTTATTCAAGGAATTAAGGTTTGATGTGTATGCCCGTATTGATGGTTTTTTATCCACCGATGGAAAGATATTTTTGAATGATCCGAATACCACATCCGGAATGATGCCTTCTTCTTTCTTCTTTCATCAGGCAGCTGAAATTGGATTAAATCCATCTCAATTCCTGACGTATATAATACGTACGTCAATTGCACAACGAATCATAGCTTGCAAGAACAGTGGCACATTCGATAACCTGTTAACCTCATTAGATTCTTCCATAAAACATGATAAAACCGCAGCAACAAAAAAAATAAAAGTAGCTGTGATATTAGGTGGATATTCTTCCGAAAGACATATTTCAGTAGAAAGTGGAAGAAATATTTATGAGAAACTTGCCTCCTCTTCTAAATATGAACCTGTTCCTGTTTTCCTTACAGGTAATGATGATGAGCATATTTTATATCAAATCCCAATTAATATTTTATTGAAAGATAATGCCGATGATATAAAAGAGAAGATAGAGAATTACAAGATCCATGAACTGGTAAAACAAATTATAGAAGAAACTTCGGCAATCACAAAAAAATATTCAGGCATTGATAACTTGGCAAAACCAAAACGATTAACGTATCAGGATCTTGCAAAAACAGTGGATTGTGTATTTATTGCTTTACATGGTCGTCCGGGTGAAGATGGTGCTGTACAAGCACAATTAGAAAAAGTAGGATTACCATATAATGGATCCGGAGTAGAGAGTTCACAGATCACAATAGATAAATTCCGTACCAACGAACTTTTAAGGCAAAATGGATTTTTAATTGCCGAACATTTGTTGATCACCGAAGAAGAATGGAACGCCAATAAAGAGGAGGTGTTAACTACAATAAAAGAAAAAATTAAATTCCCTTTTATTGCCAAACCGGTGGATGATGGCTGTTCATCAGCAGTGCGAAAAATAAAATCAGGAGAAGAGTTGGAGGCATTTGCGAAATTGATTTTCCGGAAACAGGAAGACCTTGACAAAGCTGCTGCAAAATTATTACATCTAAAAGAGAAAGAAGAGTTTCCTCGAAAGAGAGTGATATTGATAGAGGAATTGATCTCCAGAAAGGATGCTAAACATTTTTTAGAAATAACAGGCGGAATGCTTACAAAATATGATGATAAAGGAAATGTTGTTTATGAAGTTTTTGAAGCATCCGAAGCGCTGAGTGAAGGAGAAGTATTATCATTGGAAGAAAAATTTTTAGCCGGTCAAGGCCAAAATATAACACCTGCACGTTATTCAAAAGATCAGAAGGAGCGTCAGCAAATTTCTGATCAGGTGAAACAACTATTAGGTGCTGCTGCAAAATTGTTAAATATCAATGGCTACACACGTATTGATGCATTTGTCAGGATTTATGATGACCTCACCCCAGCCCTCTCTCCTTCGACAAATGCTCAGGATAAACTCGGAGATGGAGTGAAAGTTGAAGTAATCTTTATTGAAGTAAACTCGCTCCCTGGAATGACCCCTGCAACATGTATCTTCCATCAAAGTGCGATCAATGGCTATAATCCTTATGCTTTTATTGATCGTATTTTAGATTTTGGTTTTCAGAAAAGAAAATTGAATCCAGGTTTGAAATAAACTCGAAAAAATATTTTTTGTCATTTCGACCAGAGGGAGCACAACCTGGTCACTTCGAGTTCGACCAAAGGGAGAGTATCGAGAAGTAATTATGATATACTTCATCAATAGAGGTCTATCCAATGTTCTCGATACATTTTTCAAAAAGGAAAACCACTCGAACTGACATTGTGGTCACTTCGAGTTCGACCGAAGGGAGAGTATCGAGAAGTAATTATGATATACTTCATCAATAGAGGTCTATCCAATGTTCTCGATACATTTTTCGAAAAAGAAAAACACTCGAACTGACATTGTGGTCACTTCGAGTTCGACCAAAGGGAGAGTATCGAGAAGTAATTATGATATACTTCATCAATAGAGGTCTATCCAATGTTCTCGATACGTTTTCCGAAAAAGAAAAACACTCGAACTGACATTGTGGTCACTTCGAGTTCGACCGAAGGGAGAGTATCGAGAAGTAATGAACGTACACTCCTCTGAATTTTATAGCTTCTGAAATTTTTTTTCAAAAAGCAATTATTTCTTCATTCCAACGTTTACCTAAAATTCGTACATTCGTATTCATTTTTTTAAGTTTATGATAAAGGGTATTTTTCAATTTATTAAGAGTAAAACATTTTTAAAGCACTTATTGATCTATATTGGATTTTTGAGCTTGCTTATTGGCATTGTATTGTTCTCACTTAGCTCTTTTACCCACCACGGAAAAGTGATTTCTGTTCCTGATTTTTCCGGACTCAAACTTTCAGCACTGGATAAATTTGTTGCCGAAAAGAACTTACGTTATCTGGTAATTGATTCTATTTATAATCCTAAAGCAGAAAAAGGTACCGTGGTAATGCAGGAACCGGAGCCTAATGCAGAAGTGAAGGAAGGACGGATTGTATATTTATATGTCACCTCCATTTTACCTCCAAGTATTCAAATGCCTAAACTGATCGACCGTTCATTACGTCAGGCTGTTACCATGATCACAACGTATGGATTAAAGATGGCTCCTCCCAAATTTGTTGCCGACCAATGTGCTAATTGTGTGTTGGATCAGTTAGTAAAAGGAAAAAAAATAGCTCCTGGCGAAATGGTTGAAAAAGGGACAGTAATACAATTAGTTGTTGGAAAAGGTTTGAGTGATGAAGAAGTAGGCGTACCATGTTTATATGGATTGACCCGAAAAGATGCAACAGAAAAATTAGCAGAAGCATCACTAAGCGTTGGTTTTATAAAATATGATGAGCCTAAAGATTCTTTAAAAGCAAAAGTATATCGTCAATCGCCTTCCTGCGGAAAAGAAACAAGTATTAATATGGGTTCGAGCGTTGACTTATTTTTAACTGCTGATAAAGAGAAAATACCTTCAATGCCTATTGATTCAGGTAGTACAGCAAAAACTGAAAATTTCGATGACTAAAAAAAATAGTTTGTTTTTATTTCTATTTAGTTATACAACCATCCTTTTTTCTCAGGGCCTGGTTGAAAATCCATTAACAACTAACCATGTTCTTGTTAGCAAATGGAATGAGTTACAAGCAACACCTGCCTTGAGAACACCTTCCGTTTATGATACCTTGAGTTTAGGAACAAAAGGTATTTTAGATGATTTTTCCTACGACAGGACTTATCCTGATACTGCTTTGTGGTTAGATAATTATGTGTTTATTAATCGTGGATATGGCAAAGCACCTATAACACTTGGCGTAGCAACTTTTGACGGATTAAATGAAAAGGGGTATCCATATAGTTTTTTAGCTACTCCTACATCTTCAGCTCAGGCTGATTATTTAACTTCCAAGCCTATTCATTTGAATTTGCCGGCAAGTGATTCCCTTTATTTTAGTTTTTATTATCAACCTCAGGGACTTGGTAATGCACCGGAAACAAACGATTCACTGGTGCTTGAGTTTAAAGGAACAGGAGCATGGAAACATATTTGGGCAAAAAAAGGAACAACATTAGCACTCAATGATAGCAGCTGGACTTTGGTGATGATTCCGATAAAGGATACTGCATTTTTGAAAGATGGTTTCCAATTCAGATTCAGAAATCAGGCCACACTTAGCGGAAATCTTGATCATTGGAATGTTGATTATGTCTATTTGAATAAAATACGGCATTATAATGATATAAATGTGGATGACATAGCATATGTATATAACGGGACTTCGCTGTTGAAAAACTATACTGCTATGCCTTGGAAACAATATCAGAAATCCCAATTAAGAACCAGTGTTCCAAATTTGATAAGAAACAATTATTCCGGAGCAGATAAAAATATTTCGTATGTATATAAAATTACTGATGATTTAGCTTTCCCTCCGGGTATTTTATTTTCTTCAGGTGGAAATTTTAATATTCAGTCTTTCGATTTAACACATATTTATACCGAATGTGATGTTCCTCAGGGTTGTAAAAAAACAGCAGATAGTATTGATTTTGCTTTTCCTGTAACTATTTCTGCTCCTGCAAAATTTTCTATAACACATGCAATAACAACACCTGATTTTGTTAAGTCTAACGATACATTAAAGTGGCAATTAAATTTGTCAAATTACTTTTCCTACGATGATGGAAGTGCCGAAACGGCTTTTGGACTGAGTACTTTAAATGGCCAGATGGCCGAAAAATTTACATCAACAGTTGCCGATACATTACGTTATATCGATATTTATTTTAATCCCATTATGACGAATGCTAATCTATATACATTTTTATTAAATGTGTGGTCAGACAATTCGGGCTCACCGGGTATGGCCATTTATACAAGTGATACGACCTTGTATCCGGATTATACACAAACCGGACAAAATCAATTTATCCGTTATTTTATAAAACAACCATTGTATCTGAGTGCAAGCACTTTTTATATTGGTTTTACTCAAAAAACAAATCAGTTTTTAAATGTAGGGGTTGATAAAAATATCAATACACAATCTAAAACATTTTATAATGTAACAGGTACCTGGATTACTTCTCCAAATACAGGTTCATTGATGATGCATCCTGTGTTTGGAAGTGCTGCTGATTTTGTTGGTGTAAATAATTTTCAGAAAGAAAAAAATGTTATTACCATTTATCCTAATCCTGCTAATGATAAACTATTTATAAAGTCGAACGCCATAAATCAAGATCAGAAAATATCCTATTTTATTCTGGATGTTTTTGGAAGAACGATTCTTGAAAACAAATCAGATATTTCCGAATCAATTGATATCTCTGCTCTTTCTGATGGAATTTATTTTATTCGCATTGTTGAAGGGTTGAATATTTCCACCAATAAATTTATAAAAGTAAAATAGTTTTCTGAAAGGAACCTATTGCCGTTGCTACAAATAGATGGTAGCGGAAATAAACCGGATAAACAAAAACACCTTTGGTATGGAGGAATTTAATTAAGCATGAACCAAGAAACTGAAAACCCCGAAGAACAAGATGATGACCAGGAGCTCTATGAACATTATAGAGTAAGTGCGGATAAAGGACAAGCCCCACTACGCATTGATAAATTTTTGATGAATCGAATAGAAAATGCGACTCGTTCAAAAATACAACAGGCAGCTGAGAATGGAAATGTATTGGTAAATGATAAACCTGTTAAATCAAATTACAAAGTAAAACCCTTTGATGTTATTACGGTTGTTTTTGCTCATCCACCACGTGAAATAGAACTTATCCCCCAAAATATCCCGATTGATATTGTTTATGAAGATGAGGATATAATCATTGTCAATAAACAATCTGGAATGGTTGTACATCCCGGATATGGCAATTATAAAGGCACTTTGGTAAATGCCTTGGTGTATCATTTTCAGCAATTACCGGTAAGTAAATCAGGTGCAACATTAAATGTTAGCGAAAAATCGAAGGAGCAAGCTCTTTTACGACCAGGGCTGGTGCATCGTTTAGATAAAAATACCACCGGAATAATGGTAGTTGCAAAAAGTGAAATTGCGATGATGAAACTCGCAAAGGATTTTTTTGACCGTAACCTGGATAGAAAATACAATGCGCTTGTTTGGGGAGATTTTGAAGAAAATGAAGGTACAATAACCGGGAATATTGGAAGACATTTAAAGGATAGAAAATTAATGGATGTGTTTCCACCGGATAGCGAATTTGGAAAACATGCTGTAACACATTATAAAGTGCTGGAACGTTTTGGATATGTTACGCTTATTGAATGTAAGTTGGAAACAGGTCGTACGCACCAGATACGTGCTCACCTGCAACATATTGGCCATTCCTTGTTCAATGATGATACCTATGGCGGAAACAGAATTTTGAAAGGAACAACATTTGCAAAATACAAACAGTTCGTAGAAAATTGCTTTACCTTATTGCCTCGTCAGGCTTTACATGCAAAGTCATTGGGATTCAATCATCCTGTTACAGGAAAATACATTCATTTTGATTCAGAATTGCCGGAGGATATGCAAGCTGTTATTCAAAAATGGCGTGGATACACCATTTCAAATGCACTGGAAGAATAAGTGTTTTGCTTTTATTTCAAAAAAAGTATATCGCGCAATTGTTTTTTTTAAGTTCAGATTGGATGGTGTGTGAAGTCATTTCGAGCTTGTCGAGAAACGTGTGAAAGCTTAAACTAAGATAATTGTTTAAATTTGATTGTGATTAAATACTGGAGAGAATATAAGCGTGGTCAATTCGAGTGCGACTAAAAGGAGCGTATCGAGAATGAGAGATAGCTAGCCCGCACACATTCTCGATACACCTTCCAGAAAAAGGAAGGTTACTCGAACTGACAAAAGCACGATTAGTATGTAATTCGAACCAAATCTAAACATTCTCTAAATAATTTAAAATAACTTCAAAGCGAGTTCAGAAAATAAAAATAAAGATTAAATTATTTTTTTTTACCTTTATATATCTGATAAAATCATAATTATTAAATAGTAAAAATTAATTCAAATTGAAATGGAGTTTTCCGCAAAGCAAATAGCCGAACTATTACAAGGACAGATTGAAGGAGATGAAAATGCAAAAATTTCCAAATTATCAAAAATTGAAGAAGGAGAACCCGGCTCAATTTCATTTTTAGCGAATCCTAAATACAATCACTTTCTTTATACAACAAAGGCCTCATTGGTTATTGTAAACAAAGATCTGGTATTAACCGGGCCCGTTTCTACAACTCTTTTGAGAGTGGAAAGTGCAGATCAGGCTTTCGGAAAGATATTAGAGATGTATAATCAGGTGAAGCTTAATAAATCAGGTATTTCTAAGCTTTCTTTTATTTCAGAATCCGCAAAAGTGGGGAACAACATTTATGCAGGGGAATTTTCATTTGTGGGCGAAAATGTGAAAATAGGAAATAATGTAAAGATTTATCCTCAGGTTTATATTGGCGACAATTCAGTGATAGGAGATAACACAACTTTATTTTCGGGTGTTAAAATCTATTCAGAAACACTTATTGGGAAAGATTGCATTATACATTCAGGAACAGTGATCGGAAGCGATGGTTTTAGATTTGCACCTCAGGAAGGTCATAATCAAAAAATTGCTCAAATTGGAAATGTGCTTATAGAAGATGATGTTGAAATTGGAGCTAATTGCGCAATTGACAGGGCTACATTAGGTTCGACAATTATCCGTAAAGGGGTAAAAATGGATAACCTGATACACATTGCTCATAATGTGGAAGTAGGCGAAAATTCATTTTTAGCTGCTTGTGTTGTTATAGCAGGTTCAACAAAAATTGGTAAAAATTGTATGTTTAGCGGACAGGTAGGTATTGTTGGTCATCTTCAGATTGCTGATAATACAGTGATAGGAGCACAGGGAGGTGTTTCAAAAAGTATTACTAAGCCGGGCGAAATTCAATTAGGATCTCCATCCTTTGATATTAATAAATATCGAAAATCATACGTACATTTCCGTAATCTGGATAACATTGTGCAACGCGTTGATAAATTGGAAAAGCAAATAGAGCTTGAGAAAAAGGAGAATTAGTTTTTTATTTTACATTCATTTTTGGTTTTATATTTAAATATTTTTCTTTATATTTGCCAAAATTACACAATACAAAAGGCTGCGTAGCTCAACTGAATAGAGTGTCTCACTACGGATGAGAAGGTTAGGGGTTTGAATCCCTTCGCGGTCACAAAGGTTTAAGCCACCAACAAGGCTTACAGAGGTTTGAAGATTTGCAAGTGCGCCAAATTTTTGGCGCACTTACATTCGAAGGGTTTGCTCCGGGGGGAGAAATCCCAACAAATGAGCAAATGACAACCAAAAAAATCACCATCCACACATCCGGCAAACGCTGGTATGTAAACTATTATTCCAAAGATATTTCCGGAAAAGAAACCAGACACCGTGTATATGGCAGGGTGAATGTGGAGAAAGATCCCGAAAAACGAATGCTGCTGCTTTTAGAATTGCAAACGCAAGTATACCATTCCGTAATAGCAAACGAAGAGTACAGCGAGCAACTTTACACCCAGGGAACCAATATTTATAAAACCATCACTCAGATCGTTTCCGAAAAAAAAGGATATCTAAAAGATTCTTCATATGATTCCATTCAAAAACATGCCAAGCTATTTAAAGAATGGCTGTTAAAAAATAATCTGGAAGGAAAACAACCAGGTGAAATAAACAGGGCAAATATTATTACCTATCGCAATTGGCTGCTGGAAAAGAAATTAAGCAATCGCAGCGTAAACAACAATATTGATGAAGTGCGCGCCTTCTTCAATTACATGATCAAACGCGAAGATGGGATGGTATATAAAAATCCGTGTGCAACAATTGAAGATCTTCCTTTCCAATCAGAAACCCATGTGGCTTATACCGATACCGAAATGCAAACGATTTTCGATTACCTGAAGGAACAGGACCCTTATATGTTGTTTTATATAAAATTTGTTGCATTCGCTTATTTGCGAACAAATGAAGTACGCTTACTTCAGATAAAACATATTGATGTACCTGGCAAAACTATTCTTCTAACTGCCAATAACAACAAGGTAAACAACCGTATAAAAAAAGTAATTCAAAATAATTTTATGGATGAATTCATTACCCGAAAAATTGCTGACTATCCAAAAGATTTCTATGTTTTTTCAATAGGAGGGAAGCCGGGATCAAAACCAGTAGGTGAAGGTTATTTTTCTAAGCGGTACCAGGCAGTGAAAAAGAAATTCAAATTAACACCATTGCATACTATTTATGGCTTCCGGCATACAACCATAAGCCAGTTGTTACGATCAGGCGTACCAACATACCAGGCCATGAAATTAACCGGACATACAACACATGCAGCATTCGAGAAATATGCAAGAAGTATTTATTTGGAACCTGCTGAAGATGTCAGCCAGTTTTATTCTGTAAAATTTTAATTCTGAGGTCTTAAATCCGTAAACTCTATATTAGCACTATTGCCCCATTTAAACAGATGAATTTCTTTATTTGAATTAATCCAAAAGCATTCCTGAAAATCTTCAGAATTTACAGTATTTATTTTTTCGGAAAAAAGCGTAACAAATTTATTTTGCACCAAGTCTCGCAAATCATATAACAACAATCTAAAGGACGCCTCAGTACCATCATAATTGGTTTTAATCTTTAATCCTGACAATTTCCTTAATTTAAAATTAGGGAAAAGTGTAAGATTGCAAATGCCATTTATTGTTGTTTTTTTAGGAATATAATACAGACTGTCTTTATTGATAAACAGTAAATTAACACCCACTAAACTATCCGATTTTATTTTGAATTGATCTTCAGTCATCCCAAAACAGTAACCATCAAATAATTTATCATTACGTTCTGTAACTTTATTTTGCTCCTTTAACAATAAATCATATTTGTTTTTAAACTGTTGTTCAGCGCTTGTACAAGCGGATAAAACAATTAATATTAATAGCAGATTTTTCATAACTGGTGTATTTAATTAAAGCAAATGTATAAAAATTACCCAACCCTAGCAGCATTCTTCGCATTATCAATTTTAGATGTTGTTCGTGTATATCTATCATAATCCATATAAGCCTCAATTCCATCATCCAAAACAGAACATAATCGATCAACCTGTCTGCTTAAATTCATCAAAACAATATCCCTTTCAGCCGTACTATTTCCTTTCGTAAATACAGGCGCTGCAGTAGCCGTTTTTGTGCTTCCACCTGAAGCAAACGAACGGCTTTGGCGTATCGTTTCCAGATGTTCAATAATCGGAGCAATTTGCGGATCCTTCACCATCCAGCTTGGCGAAATCCATTCAACACCTTTTTCGCCTGCAATAAATGGCGTTCCGGTAGCGCTCTTAGTATATAAGGTTGCATCGGTCGTATATCCTTGTGGATCATCGCTTGTTTTATTAAAACCTCCTTTTGCATATGGCTTAGGTGCGCTTTTTATAGCGGCTATTTCCAAGCCAATAGCAGCGGCTTCAATAATTGTTAATGCTGCTGCTATATATGGTGTCGCGGCGTAAGTTCCCCAAATTTGAGTAATACCAATAGCACCGTTAATAATTGCTTTTGCAATTGCCAATTTTTGTTCACGCTCATATGCTTTCTTTTTAATATCCGCTTCCCGTTTATCATGCGCCTTTTGTTCTGCAAGAGTACGTTTATCATACTCCTTTTGGCTAATTAACTTGGCCTTTAAAAACTCATTATTTTTATTTTGGGAATCAGTCAATCGCGCATCGTTCCTCCTCAATTCTTCCGATTCTCTATTACGTTGGATCGTATCGTAAGATGAAAGTATTGAATCAACTTTGCTCGCAAACGCTTGTGTTAATGCAACTATTTTATTAAACTTTTCTTTACGGAGCTTCTCTTTTTCATCTTCAGTTTTTTTTGTTTCCGCGACTTCCTTATCCCCTTGTTTTTTTACAATGGCGGCAATTGCATCGGCTGACGCCTGGCGCAATGCAGTTACATCCAATCCGGCTGCGCTTGCCTTTTCAATAAGCGCATCCCACTTTTGCATTTCAGCAACCAGCTCTCTGTCATTAGCAGATAGCGTTACCAAATAAATTTCATCCTGTAACTCCTGTACCTTCTTTAATTTTTCTGCGTTTTTCTTCTGTTCCTCAATCGCTTGATTTACTAATGCGGTTTCAATTTCCTTGCTCCACAATGCGCGGATACGAGCTTTTGCTTCTTCAAAATCACCGGCCTCTTTTAATAATTTTCCGTATTTCCTGTCAATCTCGGCTATTTCTTTAGTATCCGCATCAAGGCCTTTTAAATAGAATTCTATTTCAAGGTTTCCAATGTCTTCCAGTAATTTTTTGCGAGCTTCGTTTATTTTTTCATTCGCTTTAATTTCTTCATCAGTTCTAAACTTGCCTTCTGCCTTTGCTTTTTCAGCTACTTTGGGGTTAACTCCGGGTAATCCAATTCCAAGCCGTTTCATTAACTCATCTTTCTCTTTTTGGATATCGTTCCCCTTCATGGCTTCGCTGTTGTATTCTACTTCAGCTTTTTTCCATGCGTCTAATGCATCAGCTACACCAACAATGTTTTCATTCATCCTGGAAAGCCCTGAATTTTTTGCATCAAGTAATGCCTGGGCAGCAACTTGTATTGGTAAGCCTTCGTTTTCTTTTGCCATCAAAGCCACCTTTCCATTGCTGTTGTTGTAGTAAGCTTTTGTATTGTCTGAATATGCTTTACGTAAAGATTCGAGTAATTCAGCTTCGCGTAATAATTGTTTTTCTTTTGCATCGGCAATGTTTTCAGCCTGATCCGCAATTTCTTCTTGCTTACGTTGAACAACAATTTTGCTTACCAATGAATTTATTACACCATCAATCGCTTCGCGCACCTGATCATTACTTGCTTTTTCAGCATCAAGGTTAGCCAGGTAATCAGGATACTGATCTTTTAATTCTTTTAAAAGTTTTGTTCGTTCCGTATTACCCACATTATAGGATAGAATTTTAATTTTTGATAATTCAACCTGCGTTTGTTCTTCAGCCATCGCTTGCGATGCTGCATGTGTGTTGGTTGTTAATTTAAGTATTCCGGAAGCCATCCAGTCTAACCCTTTCATGATGGGGCCATTCACAAAAGCAGTGGTAAGAGATTTACCGATCTTATCTATTTTAGCGCCAAAAGTATCGTTTTTGATGTTGAATTCATTCATGATGGAATCAGTTCCTTGCAATGAAACATTGGCCATGTCAACTTTTTCCTGAAGTAATTTTGTATTGCTTCCAAGTTTTGCAAACACCTCAGAAGCTCCGGCACCATCCACGCCAAGCGCATCTAAAATATGCGAAAATTCAGTGGCGCTGGTTCCGCCTTTCTTACTTCCTTCCGCAACTTTTACAAATGCTCCGTACAAATCTTTATTCACAAGGTCTGTAAACTCTTTGGTACTCATGCCGGCAACTTTTGCAAACTTGTCGGTATCCTGTGTCATCTTCATCAGGATTTTGGAAACCGCTGTGCCACCGCGCTCTGTGCTTACATTTAATTCTTGTAAAGTAGCAGATAGTCCAAGTACTTGTCCGGATGTTAAACCTAAATTTATACCAACGCCTCCAATACGATTAGCGAAATCAGATACAACCGGTCCCGTAGCAGCTCCCGAACTTGCCAACTCGTTTATCGCATTACCAATATGAAGCATGTCTTCCGAAATATTATCCGATTTCATATCGGTAAAAATGTTTCGCAATGCGCCCATCTCTTTGGTCACTTGTTCGGCACCGCCCTGAAACTCATCACCCAACGCCACAACTAATTTATCGGTAGCAGCTGTGAAGCTTAAAACATCTTTTTTTGCAATACCTAATTGCCCTGCAGCAATAGCAATATTTCGTAATTCTTTAGTAGAAGTGCGTGTGTTCATTTGAGAAAAGGCATTGTTCAAGCGCTTCACTTCAACCTCTGTCATTCCGGTGGTTTTGCGGATGTCCGCAAAACTATCCGACAATTCCGAATTTTGTTTTATCAGATCACGAACCTTATCGGTCATAAATTGAAATCCCATTGCTGCAACAGCAATAAGTCCAAATGCTTTAACCTCTTTACTTATTTGCTTAAATACTCCCCCAACACCTTTTACATCATCCTGTATTGATTTTAAGCGTTTATTCACTACTTGAAACTCCTTTGTTTTATCAGCGAACGCTTGCGAATCAGAAGGAAGGTTTTTTAACTGGCCTTGTAATTTTTTTGCCGAATCCTGAATTTCTTTCAGCGTAGCATTTGCCTGATTTCCTTTAAGGATAATCTCAACGGTTCTTTGTTCTGCGCTCTTTGCCATTACATTTGAAGTGTTATAGTGGTTGGTAAATTTTCTTTGATGATGTTTGTAGAAGTGATGCCGTAATATTCTTCCAGCATATCGCCAAGCCTTACATTTTGCCTGTAAATTGTTTTAGAATACCATGGATTAGGCTTACGCATGTGGCGTAACAGCTGCCCTTTTTCATTACGTTTTTTAAAGAAGGAAGCGCCTAGTTGTTTTCGGCTGCCAAGTGGCATCCCACGCCCAACGCCCATATCAACAAATTTTCCGTAGTCGTTGTATTTTAAAATAATAGAGCTTACTTCGTTCCCGTTTCTGCGCAACGTAAACGAAATGCTATTGCGCAGCTTATGCGTAACGCCAATATTGTTTTTCCGGATAGCTTCGCGTAAGTCTTCAGATAAGTAACGACTAAAGTCATACATCATCTTGTACATGGAAGGCAACTGCTTTTTTTGCTGAAATTCGGACATGGGATAATTTTAATTTAAAATTACCCCGACCAATCAACTCAATAAAGGACAGGCTATAATTTGAGGAGTTTTACCACACTTTGTTTGATAGTGCTTCCTAAAATCATGCTCACATTTTTTACGAGATAGTTCACATTTTTTATCTGCACTTTTCCTTTATATTTCAAATAGGAAGTGGGTAATTTTATTTTAAATTCAAACACTCCTGAATTATCGATTGCTAAAAATATTTTTTCCAGATAGCGTTTAAACCAACCGTCATCACCTTCCATCTTTAAAGTGTATTCGCCAATTTTATTCCCATTCACATCATAATTGGTGGATGATGCGTAAATATAATTTCCGCCATACGTTCCGGTAATTTTTCCACGCATAAATACAGTTCGTAGTGATGGTGCGTTTATCCCCAAATCAAATAAAGGGCTGCTACCAGTTTCAGATATCGCGGGCATAATGCAGATAACATCAGCACTATTACTTGTTGCGCTCTCATTTACCTGCGCATCGGTCATAAGCATTGGCGCAAGTTCAATCTTTCTTTCACGCGCACCTTTACCTACTGTAATCGGATAATAATAATCCGAATACTCAACCCATGCTGCGCCACTCCATTTCATTAATTTATTTTTATTTTTTACAATCGCTAATGCATCAATGGGAGCTGCTGTTGGCAATAAACTTTTTTTAATATATTCGCCAATAATTTTAGTTTTATCGTAAGGCTTAAAGTTGTCAGTTAGCAATCCATCATTCCCGCCAAAGTCATAATTCAACGTATAACCCTTGCTTTTTTCATCGAAGATCTGCGTATAGTTTGGATCAGCTAAATCCGTTAAATTTATTGCCGGAGTACTGGCGATAGTTTTTTCTGCTAAGGTCATCGAAAGCGTACGCTCATCCCAATCTATATTTATTTCGCACTGAGCCCTGTTTTTTAATGCATTTAAAAACTCCGAAACTGTAATGTCAGGCAAATGATTTTGAAGCTTCACGTAACGATCCATGATATTGAATGATGTATCGTAACGATAAATGGTGATAATGCCATCATACTTTACGGTCCAGTCAATACTTAACCCTGGTCCGTAATATGTATCAACTGTGTTAGGAGCAAATACATCACCGGTTGTATTTAATAATCTGGCAAATATTTCACCACCGGAAGACGCACCTGTAATTACGCCTAAAACATTGAACGTTCTTATTCCCCCTGTTGTAGTAGAAGTGTAATCTTCACTTCCAATAACCGTTTCAACTCCACCATATTTATAAATAATTTGGATTTGTGCAGATCGGGAATAACCTGCCGATGTATAGATGCTTACTGGAAATTTTGCAGCATAATCACCTGCAGTTGGCACATAATATTTATAATCAGAATTATGAAAATTCCCTTCCAAATTGGAGCATCCCGGGAAATAATCTGCAAATCGAATAATAATACTTGTGGCCGGGGAATGCGAAACTAATAATACCCCCGAAACAAGATTCCACACACTGTTCCATGTCCAGGTGCGGTCATATCCTGTTTTAACTATTGCTCCTTGGTCCTCGGCCTTATCCAAAGCATAATTATTATAAAGCAAGGCGCTAGCATGTTCCGCATCCATCCAATAGTCTCCCGTTGGGGTTAATCCGTTTTCATCGCAAATGGTTTTAATAATAAAGTGCTTGTAAAGGAATGGTACCAATGCATATTTATTATCTGTGTATGTTGTATTCAACAAAAAATTACCAACGGTCGCATCCATCCTATTCACAATCCCACAGAAATCGGGATTTGTATCACCATAAAAATCTGGATTATAATGTGGAGGGAACGCGATGGCTAATCGCCAATCAACATCCTGAAATATTGCCATCTCACCAAAACCAACTCCCAAATCAATGATTCCTTCAGTTTCAGGCTTATAGTTTAATTCGCTTAATTTTTTATCTGCATTTACCAGTCCGGTTATTCCGGCTGCAATGTTTGTATTGAAGCCTTTTTCATCGGTACCGTTAATAATCAGATTGCTTTTAATGCTTTTTGAACCCAAAAATAATGTTATTGGAAACGTAACGCTTGCATTAGGAACATCTGCTTTATGCGCAAAACCAAGTTCGCGCATATTGGTATCAGAATATTTTAAAATGAAGGGGAAAGAATAATCGCTTTGCAGCGCATTGTCCTCAAACAATGTATTAACACTTTCCCAGCGTAAAGTTGTTTCTGTAAGATCCAGATCGTTTCCGGTGCTGTTTAAAACTATTCTGATCATACCACATTGTTTTTATATGCTAATTGATATTCGAACTCATAAAAAAACAGTGTTGAATTGCTATCGTGCTTTTTGAGCGCGGAAGTTGTAATTATAATCGGGATAAACATTCCATCCTTATCCACAACTTTATGTTCTGCTAAAAAAACATCTTCCAGCCAATCAACTTGTGCCTTGCTTATCCATCCGGTATTTACTTTATACTTGTCTGATTTTTGGTGTCCGATCTCTGATGATTCACCGGTTACAACAGGTGTATCAAATAGTCTGGTTGTTTGAACCAGGTCTTTTTCTGTTTCAATGGCTTCGTCCAAAACACCTGTCAAACATACAGTATCAAAACCTCCTAAGCTTTGCGTAAAAAATAAATAATGTTCGTCAATAAAATAATCCCTTTCCGGAACAAATGTAAATGCCTCCGAAATAATGATGTCATCCGGCTTGTGAATAATTTCTATCGTGTATTTTTTTACATCATCCCAGGCAACTGTAGAAGATAAACCAAGCTGTGTGAATCCAACAGGGAAACATTCTACCCGGTACGGCAAAGCATAAATTGAAGAACTTGATTCCACTACTACTGTAGCATCATTTTTTTTGGTAATAGTAACTTTTATTTTCAATGCGCTACTTTCACTATCTTCAATGTCATTGGTGCATAAATAAAGAAACTCTTTTTGTGCTTCACGCACCTTTTTTGTACGCGGCTGCCGGGTCATAAATGTACCCGGTGTGGTCCTGAATTTACTAGCAATTAAATTAGTGGTGCCCACAAACAAATGTTTTTTTATACCGGCTTTAATTGCATAACCTAACGATGTAGTATTTACCTGTTTGTTCAAAATCGGGTTCCCAAATTTCTCGAGATACCGTAAATAAAATCGTTTTATTACGTTATCGCAATTGCTTATATCTGTTTGCGTATACGCTGGTAGATCATATTGTAAATTTGAATTAATTTCGTCCTGAAAATAGAAAACGCATTTATTATCTAATGGATCCAACTCAATCGTTCCGCGCTTCGCATAATCACCCAAATACATAGCGCTTTCCATCCATAAATCAGCTCTCATTTTATAATTTTCGGCATACACCGGATCTGTGCCATCATTATGCGTTGCATTAATTACAAAACCAAAATTGCTGCTATCAAAATTATCATACAGCGCATATTCAACCCCTTTGTTTTTTGCAACAATAGTAATGCTGGAACCAATTCGGTTGCAAGTATAATTTTCGGAAAATATATAGTTCTTTGCAAAATCAATCACCAGAGCATCGGCATATTGGCTGTCGGTTAAACTTGCTTTTGGCCTTACCTGGTATCCTGTATTATCCGGAGTAGTAGCAACCGTAAATAAAACGCTATCGGTCGCCCACTGAAACAAAATAGTGCCACCAACTGCATTTGCACCGTCAGCTGTGGACGCATCAATTTTTATGGATGCGGCAACTCCTGCTGTCGTTTCGTATGCGTCCGTTTCAAATTGTCCAACAATTGGATTTTTGCTGAATTGGTAGTTAGTGATATCGGTGATCTGAGTCAGTGACATAAATATTATTTTTGTTTAATCGTACTCAACCAGCCTCCAATTGCAGGCACCAGGATAAAAAATAATTTACAAATATGAGCCGGGTTATTGAAATCAAAAGTATCCCAATCAATTACGGCAGCAACGCCTAATGAGGTTAATAAACCTCCGATGGTTGCTAATTTGCTTGCATGTTTTTTCATAGTGCTAATATTTTATTTAATCCTCCACCGCTTAGTCCGCGGTCCTCAATTATCCATTTTGCTTTGCCCCCATGTGCTTGTATCATTGCTGTGATATCACGCTCAGCTGAACCTTGTATGCGCGTTTGCTCCTTATCAATATTATAAGCGGCAAGCAAACATGCGTGCGTATCAAGTTCGGTTTGGCCGCCATGGCAACGAACTCCGCTAAACCGTTTTCCATGACTAAGAATACTAAAGTCAGGCTGGTTATAAATAAGCGGCATAACGCGTTTAAAATGTGGTGAAAACGTAAGTATCACATCATATATGTCAGCAGGAATACACGTCATTCCATCAACCTTAACGCCATCACCTCTTATTTCATCTTCCAATTGATAACACAACCATTTGCTATCAGCAAACACATCACTGATGATGTTTCTGTGAGCTCCGGTATTGTAAATTTTACGTTGCGAAATAAATGTTAGCATGATCAGATCTCCTCGCTTTTTTTATTTGATTTGTTTTTATAATGTGCATGAATTTTAATTCCGTAATATAATAAAATAATAGCTGATACAGCGCATTTCAGAACAATATCTAAACTTGTAAATAATGCAGTTAAACCACCTGCACCAACTACGGCAGCTTTTATTTCTTCGGAATGTTTATCCGCTAATTGAATGAATATTTGTTTCATAAATATATATTTTTAAATATCAAATTTCTTTCTGCTGTCACCAGTTGCAATGGATACTTCCAATAATGATCTAATACTTACACCGTTATCAGTTGCCCAAATTAAAAACTCTTCTTGACCAATAGCAGTGTCATAACCCTCCTGATCTTTATCAACAATCACTCCTGTTTGCGCATTTACTTTTGTTTCGTTATCTGCTGTTAATGTAACCGGATAAGGATTAAATCGTGATGTTCCTACAACAGGAGTTCCATCAGCATTGAAGTAACGCACTTGTATTTTATGTTCAACAGAAAAACTTTCGTCATCTTGTTTGAATGATAAATGTTTTGCTTTTCTTTTCAATCCGCTAACAGGGCAGTTTGAAATATTTTTTTCGATGTTTAAAGGCATGATAAATATTTTAGTTTTAAATTAAACGCCCCATTTATTAAAAAGATATTGACGAATTGCATTGTAATTGGCATCTGATAAAAAAGTATTGGCATGAATCACTTCACATAAATTAAAACTTGATAAAGCAAGTCCACTAGCTTTTCCACCAATTGTAAAATAATTAGAAGATGTGCAATCTGTCATAGCTGCCGATGCAAGGGCGCTATTAACTCCATCGCAAGCAACTTTCATTTTAGATGTGTCTTTTCTTACGACAAAACAAATCATCTTTACAGTTGCTGGTGTTGTAATAGGGAAGTATGACCATGAAGGCGAAACAGAATTATTGCTGCCCATACATCTCCAACCAGCCCCATTTGCCCAATTAGCAATAGTAAAATTCGGAACAACTGTGGATGCCCATGCCGAATTAACTATGTTTAGATCATATCCAACAGGCGTCAGTGTTAAGTTTTTAATTACCAAAAAAACTGTTTTTGTTGTCCCTGTCACTCCTGCTACATTTGCTGCCTCAATATAATCGGACGTGCCATTAAGTAAAATCGTATTCTTCCCACTAACAACCGTATCTTTTTTGAAAGTTCCTGTTCCTGTGAAAACAACTCCACCTATCTTATCTTTAATTGTTGTTACCGCTGTTCCATCTGCAATAATTCCTCCCGAATTGATAGTGCTCATATCGTTTCCATCCAACCACAGATTTACACCTGCAATTTTATTCGGCAGCTTTGATGCGATAATTATTTTATTTGTTGCTCTATAAACTGGCATTTATGCTATCCCCCATTTAGTTTTCAAATAGTATTCTACTTCTAATATTTCAGGAATACTCAATCTTCTATTAAAAATTATTACCTCATATACTCTATTTGGAGTTGTAACGGACGAAAATCCACCATTACCCATGTAAATTCTTGCAGCACTGTAAGAAGGGTTTGATGACTGAGATACTAATAATGGAACCTTTCTGTTACTCCTAAAAACAAGTGGGTAACCAGCGATACCTGTTTGATTCATCATATACAACCTCTTATTAGTAACCATCGTATTGTCACGCAAATTCCCAACAGCGCCACCGGATGAATCATAAGTAAGAACTTGCGTACCAGTATTTGAATCGCCACGTACCTGATGCAACAATGCCGTTAATGTAGCGGTGTAGTTCATTCCGAAAATCAACTCATTAGCTGAACCTCCCGAAACATAATTACAATGCGCACCTACTGAGAATGCTGTTAATTCGGATACACCGACTAAACTTGTTATTCCTGTTTTTGAATAGGAACTGTAAGTGCCTTTTATAGTCAGGAAAGGATAACCGGATGCATCAACTCCTGTTTTCCCCTCTGTTCCTGTCAATGTCAAATCATTATTTCCGGTTTTATCTTTGAAGGTACTAACAACAGTATTCACAGCTAATGATTTGTAGTCAGAAGCATCCCACCATCCGGCAAGTCCACTTATCTTATTTGGAAATTGTGCGCCTATCGTTCCCATTATGCAAGTCTTTCAAATGTGGTGGAACAATTTGTTATGCTACCTGATGCGTCACTATGCTGAGCATTAACTACTATATCATTATCAATTGTTGTGTCTAGTGTTTGCGCTGCGAAAGAACTTACCAATTGGTAAGGCGCTAACGCTCCTAATTGAACAATGTTAAACGTTCCTAACCCCAAAACACTTCCAGAAGCTCCGGTATCAACAATTTGAATTTCATAATCTATCTCAAAATAATCATCTGTGTATATTGAATTAACAGCTAATGGCGTAGCAGATGTTAATGTAACTCCTCCTATTTTTATTTCAATTAATAAAGTGTCAACACTACTGATGGACGTATATTTACCACGTATTTTTAAACGCAATACTTTTCCGCTTGTCATGCTATTTGCGAATACTCTTAACGGTGTAGCTGTTGCACCGATATAATCACCTGCTGTTGTAGAAAGTATGGATGTCTTCGTAACTCCTGTAACTGTTTTCGCTCTGTATTGTCGAAAGAAAACACCACTTAACCAATCGAAAGTAAAACCGTTTTGAGCGTAATTAAATGCTTTCTGATTAACGTCATGAATATCAACAGTACTTATCTCTTGCGCATAATCAGTAACACCACTCATGTTACCCATTACTGAATCAGTAGGAATTAATCCTTCATCCACAATAGTTGCATCCCATGTAGAACCATTATATGCGAACTGAGCCACTTGATATTGGCGAGTCATTGTAATAGATGCTACCGATGTTATAATTACACCTGCACCAGTATCAACTTTTCTTATGTAAAACACAAACCCTGCAACACCTGTTGGATAGGTACAAGTTAATGCACTTGCACCTGTTGTTACATTATATGTTACTCCATTCTCTGTGGCTGCAACTGTCCAACCTGCTGACTTAGCAATACCTCTGGAATCGTAATCAAAAACAAAAGTTTTAGTAATGGAGGCATCTCTGAATTTCTTTGCCGAACCGTTATACCATTCCATTCCGTTTAGTAATCCCGATGTTACATCAACTCCTGCGATATACCGTTGATGTGCTACGGATGCTGTGGAAGCAGGCATCGCTATAAAAGCATTAGTAGGTGCGCCAGCTCCTCCAACCCCTAAATTTCCAAGGAATGACCAGTTACCGGAAGTGTCCAATGTTGCTTTTATAACATTATATACTTTAATAAGAAAACTCTTATTATCATTTGTACCGATAATTGCATTGCCTCCAAAACTATTACCACCTTGAGTAAATGCATTAACAACACTTGATGCAGTCCAAGCCCCTGTGTTGTATGCCCCGGTATAGGTAAATTGATTATTAGGTGCAGATAAAGAATTTACAACTACGACATTACCTGCTACAGGTGTAGTATAAACCCATGCGGCACTTACCGATTGTGCAATTTTATTTTCGCTTCCAACCCAAGCACCTGATAAACCGGCTGCCGGCAATAAGTATCTTTCGCCTTCAACAAATGCCGGAGGCGCTGTAATTGAATTACTTATTACAGGATCTAACCAGGAGGATGTGCCATCAGGGACAATGTCGCTTAACATAGCAACCATCCCATCCTTATCAGGATAGGTGTAAGTACGAGCAGCCGTATTAGCATTTACAAAGAATGAAGTAAATGTACCGGCTGTATTAACAAATTTTATTTTGAAAGCATCCCAAACAGCAGCCAAAACACGGGCAACGGTAAAATACAGATTGGTTAACCCTTCTGGCACATCATCCGTTGTTCCAGGGCTTGCAGTAATGGCAGTATAAACCGTTCCAGTCCATCGATATTGCAAATTATCATCAATGGTAATATATATTTTCCCTGTTTCTCCGGCACCTGGCAATGCTGCGTAATTAGCATATTCCAGTACATCATCCACATAACTTGGCAAATAAGCTGCATCTATTTTTGATGAAGAATTTAACGGAGCATAGCCACTCGCTGCGCCTTTATTTGTTATTAATTCAAAATCTGATTCAGCGTGAGCTCCAGCAACCATATTGCTCGATGCGTCAATTACTGCCATTTTAGAAGGCGCTAACTGTGGTAAGTTGATAATCGGAGCATTTAGGGATATCATGCCGGTATGCCGCAAAGCGGCAACAGCATCATTTATTTCAAGCCATCCATAATTCGTATCTGCAAAATATTTAAGTAAAATTCCGGTGTCGTAAGCACTAAGTTGTGAGAATCCCAGCAAAAAAGTTCTGACAATATTGGCTTGATTATATAGGTCAATATATGATTTGCCATCCAAAGAAGAAAAAGTTTTGCTATTCGCTATATAAATTTTATTTGCGTCCTGGCTTAAATGACTATCACCCAACGACCCTGCATTATTATAAGGAAGAACTCCGGATGTAGGATTAATTGAACCTGCAGGAACATAATTCAATGCGCTCCATGCAAGAACCCCATCAGCAAATTTAAATCTTCGTTGATTTGTTCCGGAATATAAAAGATCAGAAGTTATTAAAATTCTTTTTTCAGAATAAACAGTTGTATCAGCTGCCCATGCCGCTGCTGTTTGAACTACTATCTGACTTTGTATATAAAAATCCATTTTCTTACCAATTTATATTTACAACTTCCGCATCTAATGCGCTTGAAATAACTGAGCCTTGCAATACACCATTCAAAAAAACATTAACGGTTCCTCCACCGGTAGCAACCAAAGCTTTTTCCATAACTAAGTCAACAGCTATTTCAATGTTATTTACAATTTCTATGTCAACTGTATCAGCCATTATGGAAGTGTTAGTGTAGAAGTAATTGAATCTTTCAGCGTGAATAAATATTTTTTTGTAATGCTGTCGTATTTTGAATCATCTGTTACGCCTGCGTCTGTCTTCCTAACTAATACCTCAATGTTTTTTTTACTCAAACTTCCGGTTTTTGTATCGGTACTATCGATGGCAATTATTAAAATACCGGTAGCCTGATCTGTAACGTCAATGCTCTTCCATCCGGCTGAAACGGTACGCGAATATTTTTGAAAAACAGAGTTGTCCTGATTATAAATTACAATCACAATATTATTATATCCGATGGAAAAATCAAGAGGAGCTCCAAGGGCATTTTTTACAGTCAACCTAAAGGTTTTATCCTCGTTCCGATAAACTATTTCTTCACGCTCGTTCATTGTAAAATTTTTATTTAAAATTAATTTTCAAACATCCGAATAAAAAGGACAGCCCTAAAACGTCCACTTGGTTTCATCTTCCCATTTACTTTCATCCAACTGATCCGATTTGTTCGTGCTGATCACATGATTTACAATCCATCCGAACCATCCATCGAACACGGGTCCTACAGGCGTTAACCGGATGCTATTTAATTGCAAATGTTTGATCAGGTTTTCAGGAGAAGGTTGTGCTGAGTCAAATGCTTTTCTCCGATCATTTTTCAGTTTCGTAACCATGTCCCAGGCTATTTCAAACATTTCATTTCCGGCCGCTTCAATTTGAGTCCAGTCAGCTGAATTGCATTTTTTTAAAATAAGTGCTCCGCCATTTAATTGAAGCATCACATTGTCCGAATCATTGTCAATTGGACTATATTCAGGCTCTTGCAATGCAATCATCGGAGAATTAATATTTTTTAATTCAGTCAACACAGCTTCAGGACCAAACGTGCAAAAATGAATACTCGTTTCATCAACATGCGCTATCGACTTATGCCTGATGGCAGCGTTTTTCCAATAAGTTTTGTGTTCTGATGGATTCATTTTTTAGGGTTTTTCAGATTAACTATTTCTTTAAATATTAATGATAGATCGGTAGTACTTGTTTCGCTGAAGTTTCCAAATTTCCCGCCACTCATGGCAACAATCACATCTATCCAGGTTGATTTTGAAGCGGCCGCTTCTGTCTCTTTGGTAAATATTTCGGGATAACGGCTTACAATTAAAGTCCTGCAACCGATATAGAACAATAGTATTGCATGCTTTTCAGTATGCTTTAAGCGGCTAACATAGTTGGCCGTTTGTTCAATTCTATTTTTATCGAATGCATCACGTTTATCATCGCCATTTTTTTCACTTCCTTGTCGGTAAAGCACTGCAATCAGTTGATCTAAAAACAAAGTGTCTTTTGTGGTGTTGTAATGCAGATACATGCTATCCGCAAAACTAAATTCATCAGCGCGGATTCCGGAAAGTTTATCAGGCGGACCGTAAAAAGTCCGGAAGTGTATTTTTACTTCCGGGAAAGGATTTTTAGTTAAGGCATTTGCATCGAAAATAAAATTAGTAAGCGATGCCAGATCATACAACGATTCATTGGAGAGTTGTTTGATGTAATACAATCTTCGTGCATAATCCCATATTTTATTTCCATCCATCAACTTAAGGAATAGCAATGACTTTGCTTTTATCAGCGTCATATTATTTTGTGCTAACAGTTGCCAGGCTTCCCAGTATTCGGCAACATAAAGCAATTGTTTTTTGCTCAATTCATTCCAGGAAGACGGGAGCGAAATAGTTTCGCTCACCGGTTTTCCTTTTCTGAAATATTTTAATTCGAATGATATCATATTTCTGGTAATTCAATTGTTAGATTTTTTAATTCATGAGAGCAATCTCCGCAGAACTTTATTTTACCATTAGTTATTATGAAGTGGCAGTGATATGAGTTCTCTGGATTTGACAACCACTCTTCGTTACCTTTAACATTTACATCGACAAACCTTCCGGCTTTTTCATTTATAGAAGGCGTAAATGTTGGATTATTTACGTCTCCATTAAATCCCCATTGTGCATTTTGCTGATTTGGAACTATTGTATTGATATAATGATCATGCCCAGCTGGGCAACGGAAGTAATATGTTCCATGATCCTTGTCGTATAGCTTTACCTTTGCCATTTATTTCTTAAATTTTAATTTAAAATATGCCCCAAGTTCTATTCGCTTTTGGATAAGATCATAGCGAACATCATACAACGTATTTTTTTTCGTCTGAAGTAAAATAGATACCCCACAACCTGCATTATTACCTATTGTATTAGCGCCTGCAAATATTCCCGGATACAAAGCCATCCGTTTTTTAGGCACTTCAACAGGCTTGTTGATAATTGTTGTACTCGTTATTGGCTTAAGCCACTGATAAGTGAATGTGCGGTTGATGATACTATTTTGCGAAACCGAATCGCAGATGACGGCTCGTAAATTTGTATCTGCAATAACTTGTTTGTAATAGTTGATGTTGAAATACTTTTGCAGTATTGCAGCGGTATCAACGTGTGCAGGAAGTTCTACAATTACAGTTGCGCCCGGTACCGGAAATGGTTTTGGTACGGGAATATTTTTCGGGATGGTATCGTAAGTAGTAATGCTAATAGTATCCGATGTGTTTTTTACTTCCGGACAATTCCCTGTTCCGCAGCGCTGCAAAAACAATACAAGCATGATCGCAAATCCTGCCCATCCAATGATTGTTATTTTAGTTTGATTGCTCATGTTTTATTATTTTATTTATCCCATAAAAAAGTTACCACTCTCACTATCATTTGTAAACGAATGATCCGTTGTATCACTATCATATACATCACTGGCGGCATAAGTCGCATAGTCAGCAATGTTAGTCGCTAAAAATTCTTTCAGTTTTTTACTATATGTTTTTGCGTCATTTTCGGCAGCCATTTCAAGTTTAAAGATCATGGCATCTTTAGCCGGTTGTTTTTGCGAAACAACCTGGGCGTTCCCGGTATTGTTAAAATTCAAAATGCCTCGTTCATCAATACTTACCGATAATTCGGTAAATGCGCGTTTCATCGTGAATGGCACTAAAGCCTTTTGAATTAATGCAACCACTTTCAGGTTATTTGCAGATAAATTATTAGCAATGTGCTGAGTCATCAGCTCATTGTAAAAACTTTCACCGATTATCGCTGTAATATCAAATTCCTGTGCCTTTTTCATAGCACTTCGCAAGGCAATAAAATTCAAACGTGAATTTCCGATGGGCGAAAACAAGTCCGAAAACTGTTTTGTAGTAGTAATAAAACACTCTTTAAATACTGTATAAGCGGATGATGCAGCCCATAAAGCAAATGTTGCCTTGTTTTCTTCCAGGTAATCCAGCAACGCATCCATTGCACTACCCGAAGAGCGTAAAACGCTGCGGGATAGATCATCAATTTGCCACTGAAAAGCCGTCTTTAAAGTTTCAGTGGTGTTAATCCGGATACCATTATCACCCATGGAAACTTGTCCGGTTGGGATCCACAGGAAAAGCATGTAATGCACAATTACTTCCTGGCATTTCTCCAGCAATTCAGTTTGTTTGGCTGATAAGGTTGGAGTAGTAACATTGTAAGCCGCACTCAATGCATCGTATTCTGTCTTACTCATGTTCGGAATAAGGAAATCACGCTCCGCTTGCTTGATGTATGGCGTAAATGATGTGAAGGAGGATGAACCAATAATTGGCACCACTTTTTTAATATCAGCTATCGATTTTAGTAACATGGTTTTAAGTATTTTTTATTTTAGTTGCTGTGCCTGTTATTACATGATTCTTTTTATCCGTAGCGTTTATTGCAACATTACCATCCATTAGAAATACTACCGTACCTCCATGTTTTCCTAATTCTCGTTTTTGTAGGTAATCCATTAAATTAGAGTAAGAAGTCAAAGAGTTTATTTTGCTTTGATTACGCGTATCAGTCAGGCTTAGATTGAACATGGTTTTTATAGGTATTAGGTTATGCAATTTTTTTAGTTTCACTTCCTTTATCCAGCGTAGTCATAAATTGATTTCTGAAACGAAATTCTATTTCCGGATCCCAACCGTTGAATTCAATAATTAAATTGTTCAGCGGCTCTAAAATCAAATCCTGACGGGATTTATTAGTCATCACATGCAAGTTGTAAGCTTCGCGGATGTTTGAACCTGCACCGCCCATTCCATTGTTTGGCATGGTCCCAACTAATGCCGGATGTAGTCCGATGGCTGACATCGTTCTAAGCGAAGCATCTTTACCATCTTCCAGATACTTTCCATCTTTAATTTTATCGTCAATGGCTTCGATCTGAATCAAATTAAATTCTTTTCCACCATTACCGCCATTAAACTCATGATGCACAACACTGATAAGTGATCGCCCTGCTTTTTCAGCTCCCATCAATGTATCTTGCATCGACTCTATTTCTTTTTTCTTAATGTTTGTCTTATCCTTGTCCGGCATTTTCGCCCAGCCGTCAAACTTCTTTTCCCAATACATGTTGCTGATCCGGATGTGATATTTGATAGTCATTTGATTCGCCAACAAAGCTTTTTTAAATTTCGGAATAGCTTCCGCAACCGCTAACCATCCGCTTTCACGCAGCGAGTTCCAACTGGCAAGCTGATAAAATTTATTTCCAGGCTGCGCATAATTCAGCGGATAGATATAGTTGGTCCCTTTTAAATTTTCTTTTAGTTGTTGTGCAGGATTGTAGTATGCATCCAGTACCGGAAGTTTTTTTGTAAACGGATCGTTCGCTTTTCCATCAGGCCATTGCGCATTGATGTAGCAATTATCAATCATTCCCGATTTGCTGTTCTGAACGCCCCACCTGCATTCTTCAGCAGCTTGCGAACAGATCTGAAGTATTTCCGTTCCTCCGATATTCAAAACTATTTCAGGGAAAACATTATAAAACCAATACACATCGGTTGCCGATTCCTGCAGGTAGCGATTGATATTAGAATGCTTCAACCATGCTTTGATTTCCACATTGTTTGCTTTATCAACCGGTACCAATTTGCTGTCATCTTCCGGATCAGGAGTTCCCCAGATCAAACCACCGGCATAAAGTAAACCAGCTTGTTTCTCCAGTAACATTCCAAGCTCCGTGTTTTTGCGTACATCAGCAATTACCAGTTGTGGAAAATCATTGTCTTCGCCCCAAAATAATATTTCATTTTTTGCAGCAAGTTTATTTATTGAGGAAGATGGCCGTGTGGTATTGATTACATCGGTAGATATCGATGCACTAACGCCAGGCATGTAACTAAAACGATAATCCTCACTGAATAATACTTCTTTATTTTCCATTAGATAATTACTTTTTTGTGATTGAGTTCGGTTATAAGGTGAATGTGTACAGGATAAGGGTGGTCAGCGCTATTCTCCTGGCGAACAGTGATCAGGTCATTACGCTTCATGTTGTATTTCGCACCGGTTTTAAAAGCAGCTGTTAACTCAATGAGTTCACCGCCTGTGTTTTTCGATAAATTGCAGGTAACAAATTTGAGTTGAAAAGCTTTTTTTGAAGCTTCCATTTGTCTTAGTGCATCGCCCAGTGTTATCATATTACGAATTTGCGAACACAGCGCAAATAAATAAAGGACAGGTTATGAAAACAAAAAGCATCCCGGTTAGAGATGCTTTTTATTTCTTATGAATTTGTCACAATGGAATTCCACCATACCCATTTCCGGTCAACATCAGGATCCACATACAACGGTTTTAGAATACTCAGATAGATGATCGTTCCCTTCGGTACAAACGTATTATCTGAAAGCGTACCCATAAATAATGGAACAGTTCCATTATGAAGCTGAACTGGCGCTTCGTAAACAATCAGGTAACTAACATCAACCATCGGTAACTCATACGAACTTTCAATTTTCGGGACCTTCTTTGCGCCCGTATCTGCGCTGATCACGCTAAAACATCCAAACAATAGTAAGAATGAGATAGAAATTAATACTTGTTTTTTCATAAACCAAAACTATTAAGAGGGCAGGCATATTTAAAGGACAGGTATTTATCCGGATGTGTACCGTTTACACTTGATTTTTTTGCTACTTTTTGTATCAAGACAAAAAGTAGGGCGGGCGCCCTTTCTCCGCTTGTTGGTAAGCAGATAATGTACTACTTTAAAAACTCGTTACACATAGCCATCTGTAAGGATTTAAGCACTTTTATTTTGTCGTTGCAATTGCGTATCACTTCGTCAATCAGTGCCGTATTTTTTAAATACTTATCCTTTTCAGGCTTGTGTTTTTCTATCCCTTCAAAAATTACGGTTTGAATATCTCCAATCCTAATGAATGGAACAACAGAACCGCCAATATGAATATCAAACTTTCTACCCTTGTACAACAAATGCACAATATCAAACAGGTGAGGAGCATCAGAATAAACGGCCACGCAATTTTTTATTGGTTGCCGTAATGGTCGCCCACTATGTAAGCCTTTAGATTGAATATAGAAACATGGTGTTAAACTCATTTTGTTTGGGAAGGTCTGCAAGGAAAATTTAAATTTTCCCATTCGTAATAAACATATCAAAAATAGAAAGTGCAACATAGTAGTTATTTGCTCCTGGTGCATTTCTTCTTATTTTTCTTAGGTAGGTTAAAAAATCTTTTTCATTAAAAATATTATTTAAGCCACGCTGGCTCAATTGTTCAATAACAATAGATTTCATATATTTGTACTCCGATTAGTTTGAATTTGCGTTTGAGGTAATTTGGAAAAAACGCCCCGATGGTTACAGCCAAAGGGGCGTTTGCTTTTAGATAACGAAACTTAATACTTCCGCTTCTGAAACATCAATTAAAGAATCAAGCTTCACTTTTGCATACGTCAAAAGTTCTTTAATCACTCCATTGTTAGCAATTTCAAAGGATTTCATACCACTTTTAAAAACAATAGTGCAACCCTGAGTGCCATCATCCGCAATGATGAATTTTGCTAACTGGCTTTTTTTGTCCGTCAAAACCTCATGACGTTTCGCCAAGATTTCAAACTGTTCAGCCTTTTTAATTCGGTCAATCGCTGAAACCTTTTTTTCTTCCGCTATTACTTCGTTTAAAGGTTTTGTAATTACAGTTACTAAACCATTTTTTCCATTTGTAGATGCTTCCATTTTAGGCGCACTTGCATTTTTTTCTTTTGTTACAATCATTTTTTTTTGCGTTTAAGTATTTGATTATTAATTATTTAACACCATAAAGATACAAAACAACAAAACGTTTTCCAAATTTTTACAAACTTTAATAACCTGATACACAGACGCTTACAACTATTTTAACATGATTTATATCACCTTTTACGCAAATAAATTGCATAACTTTTTGATTTTTAGAGCCTTAAATAATTTTTTCTTTTCAAAAACACAAAAATATCTCGATAGAGCCCGTCACGCGCTATGGAAGAAATGGAAGTTTCCAAAATTTAAAAACGTTATATGAGCCGTATCTATTGATAGTAGAGGGGTTTAAAGCCTTTGAACGCCTTATTTGATAGGTGTTACAGGGTTGCACATAAAAAAACAGTCCTTAGGGTAGTGATGCTGTGAAAGTTTATTGTGGTAAGTTGTAGTCTCCGGATGATGTACTTAAACTTCCTGCATACTTAGCGAATCCAAGTGTATCATGTGCATCACTAAAGTGTGTAGTCTCGGACTGATCTAATTTCTTTACGCGCTCAGGGCGCTTATCTTTCTCAAATCCATTCTTACCTTCAACTATACCGGCATTGTTCATGGATAGTATCAGGTGCTTACAGTTAGACTCGTTATACCTGAACACAGGCAACCTACTGTCATTCTCCTGATGTGCCAGGTACCAGAAGTTATATCTATCCTTATGATCAGGAATAGGCCCTATATCATGCTCATTGATAGTCCACTTATTAGCCGTAAGCACTCTAACTACCATATCCCTGAATGTCTCAGTATGTCCTCTGCCTTTAGCAGATTGATCATAGTAGTAGTTAACTACCTTGCAACCGTGCTCCTTATAATAGTCGCACCAATCCTGTATAGTAGTGTCAATGTTGAATGGCGAAAGTCTGTGCAATGCACTGAGGTATCTGAACTCACGGCCTACCTCCTGGCATGTAACCACGCCATTGAATGACGCACCATAATCACATGCGATATCCAGTGGCTCTGAATGAACACGGTCGCCATCGGCTAAGCAATTAGCTGCTTTCGCTTTTGCAAAGTTATAATCAAGCGATATCAGGAATGAGTTATTGAAAGCATCACGACAATGTTTATCCTCTTTAAATTGCGGATAAAAGCCTCCTTCGATTCTTCCCGGGCGAATGTTTAGAATTTCCGCATCATAAATCATTTTAGTAAGTACGCGCTTATTTTCCTTAAACCATTTAGCACCAAGATTTTTAAAGTTGTGGAACGCATCAGCACGCAGATACATGATACTTGCCGGATCCTTGATCGCTTCCTCTTCCATTTTAAACAACCACTTTCCTTTTGCAGTCATTGGAACAGATGTTGCGTACAGCGTATTTTCATGAAGCGGTGACTTTCCGAATATATCTTTATTCCCCCTTATGGTCGCACCAACATTGTTGAATAACCGATCGTAATCAAACAATGCGGCCTCATCACCTATGGCGCCATCCACATTATTACCACGACCACCATCAACCATGTCTAAAGAAACCATCACAAACGTTGTCCCATTAAACCAGTGGATCGCATTGGTATAATCTAAAATAGGCTCATAAGCTTCTTTCCATTTCCATTTTGCCGGTGCTCTTCGCCCAACAAAATAATGCTTGTCTTTATAATATCCTAAGCGCGCGAATCCCTGAATGGTAGATGGTAGTGTTCGCGTAAGCATTTGGGAATAAGTTGCACCAACCAGGGCAATTTTAGAACGCGGAAGCTCTGTAACAAAGTCAACTGCCTTCTTAGCAATTACGGTACTCTTACCTGTTCCGCGCGCCCACTCCAGAAATATATGAGGCTGTGGAGCCATGATTGCCAATACCTGTGGAATATTGTATTCAATTGGATCCTGTTCGCCAATAATATATTTTGAGTAGTGTACTGCCATTATTTAACCTCCTCCGACTCTACATCTTCAACATCCTTGAAATTCAACATCTTTGATGGCATTTTTGCAGATAGATTAATTGCTCCATCTTTCAGTAATGAAACCAGTTGTTTTTGTAGGTCGGAAGGTAAAACAATGCTGTATTTGTGTGGCTCAAAGTCGCTGAAATCAGGCATGTCGTTCATGTCTAATTCAGGACCAACAATTTCAAGATGACATTTCAATGCCATACTTATTTTTTTGTTATCCCTTGAATTAAGTGCTATCTCAAGGTTTTTACGACTTAACTCCAACAGATATGCAATTTCATACGGTCGATTAACCTTAATCATCTGACCAAAAATATATTGCGTTTCAGCAATGCAATACCTGGCCTTACGTTCGGACATTTCGTATTTATCTTTCAGGAATCCAATCACCGCTGAATGCTGATTATAGCGCATCAGCATGTTATTGATAATAATATACCGTTCGTAATTCTCGCGCGTTTTTGCAGGCAATTTGCTATCATCCGGATTCTCCAGGAATGCAATGATCAGATCTGCTTCCCGGAAGCCTTTTAAATTTTTAGCTGAAGGAATTAATTTTCTGTTTTTTTTCATACGCTGATACCATGAAGTTTTGTGTTTTCAATTATCTGCAGGGCTGAAATTTGTGCCGGTGACGAACCATTAATTGCCAGCTCAAATACACTTCTTCTTACCAAAGCTTCTTGCTTTAATCTTCCGCGCTGATAATGAATCTTGAAGTCTTTATTATCAATAGATTTCTCTTCTAATTCAAGGATAATCGCAATTTCTTTTGGAGAAAAGAAAAGTCCGGCATACTGCTCAACTTGGTTTTGAACTTCTGTATTCATGTTTTTAAACTTTTAGTAAACTTTTTTACCATTAATTACATCCATAATCCATTGCTTGTGAAAATTCATGCTATGCTCATTTCCCATAATGTAACCGCATTCAATGCGCGGATTGTTGCTCATGTTGGCTGAGCTAACAACAGAAGCCTTTAACCGCTCACCATCAATTACCATCACCTTTGCATGACACTTGGTAAGCACATAGCCGGTTGCAAACTTTTCAATAAAATCAAAGTGTTTGGCATCCAGTGTCCGGATCCGATAATCGAAAACAAAATATAAATTGCGGATAGCGCCTGATTGCTTGAGCGCATACAGGATGCGCGCAGGCTCTTCTTTCAGTGTCCAGGTACTAATATAAACATCTGCTGGTCCCGATTGTTCAAGCAAATAAGTAAGTAACTCGTGCATGCTAAATTCACCTGCAGTACAAAATTCAACAAACCGATTGGACAAATTTCGTCCAATTAGTTTTGTCAGCAATTCCGATGCTTTGCAACGTATTTGATAGGACAATTCAAATGAATTATCCGAAGCAGAAGCTTCCAGCTTCGTAGCTTTTTCAGAAAGTTTTTTATCAATATCACTTATCTCAAACAGCGCCATTTGTAAGTTTTATTAGTTCCATATCTATTTCCGCTATTCTGGTAACGGTATAATTATAATCAGCTACCCGCTTTTTATTTGATTTCAGTTTACTTCTTTGCACGCGAAGCCTTCGTGCTTCATCTTTCAATTGAAGCGCTTTAAGCGCAACATTTTCAGTGTTGTATTCGGGAATTTCTTTTTTGATTTCAATCGGAAGAAGATCTTTCCCGGTTGTTTTAAATTCGTCCAGGCGGTTAAAAATATTCCTACGCTGTTCCACAAGCTTCAATACATCCTTCGCAATTTTAAAGCGATCAGAATTTGTTCGTACAATAGCTAATTGTGCATGTAGATAACCGATCTTACGAATCAGCTCACCAAGTTTATCAAATTCGGTTTGCAGCTGCAGAGGAAAATCATCACGATTGTATTTTGAAATTTTCCGCTCCGGGACCAGGACGGAAATTGCGCGAAGCTCAGAGTCTAATTTTTCTTTTGTGTAAATATTAGCACCTGATTGAAACAAAGCTTTCAGTGTATTGTTTGAACCGTATTTCAGGTAAAAATCAACACCCTGCTTGTATTCTCTTCCGGATGCAACCCATTTGGTATAAAAAGAAATTTCCATACCGTAAACTTACAGTATGGAAATTTCCAATCAGAGGACAACCTTAAGCCAACTTAACTAACCATTGTAATTTTGCATCATCACCAATGGCCGAATAACTATATCCGTTATCTTTTAATAATTTATACATTTCACTGCTATCCAGCATAGCGGCAAGCGGATAATGTTGTGTAATGCGTTCAATGAAATCAACTGTTGACAAACATAAATCAGCTTCTCTTATACTTGCAACAGGAATATACTTTTCCTTTATCGCAAACATGATATCTTCTAATTCGGCTCTGAAATTTATTTCTTCAGGGGATTGTTTTTCTTCGTTTATAGACATGGTTGCGGAAGTATGGTGCCAGGATGTGTCTATAATTAATACCGAAGTAATAAATATCGAAGAGTGTTACCACATCTTCCATCCTGGCATTTTTAATTATCAATTTTAAGCGGTAAAATTATAGACAGGACAAAACTAATAAAAAAAGCCACGCATTACTGCATGGCCTTTTTTAAAAATAATTTAAAACCCTAAACTAAACCCTTTTTGTTACAGGGGGTTCAACCCTGCTAATCACTTCCGCTCCGGCTTTAATAAAAGCATCTGCCTGCGCTACGCTGCATGTGCTTAAATCAATGCTCACGTTTCCGTGAACATATTTTCCGGGTCCGTAGCCTGGCGACATCTTGAATTTCCCTTCAAGCTTTGTCGATAATTTTAATGGTTCTGCCATTTTAAATAGATATTAAATGAATACTTGATTGAATTACTAAACTGCAGGAACCAACGAAACAGTGCTTGTGTAAACATAGTTTACAGGAGCCATGCTGCTGATCTCAAACTCGTGTCCGCGAACTCCGCCACTGTTTGTACCGGAATTAAATTTCGGCTTGAACTGTGCGTAAAAATCAGCGCTTCCGATTTGAATCATTGTTCCATCTGCTAAGGGAACAAGAACGAGCATTTGGTCATTTTTTACTAAGCTTGCAAAACCGATCGCTTCTTTTTTCGCTCCCGGATGGAAAATTTTTGCAAGTTGGCCAAAACTGTGACCATCGCGCTCTCCTTGAACGTTGAATTCAACACTTCCTTTGTCAAGTGTGCAATACAATTGGTTCCAGCATTTGCCGACAACAAAAGTATGTGCAGTTGCAATTTCGACTTTTGCACCCGGAGTTACCGCTGCAGGATTTGGAACCTGAATGGCCAAAAAATCCCTGATTGGCGCAAAAAATATTTTTTGTTTGGTACCACCCATGTTGTCTTCTTGACCATCCGGTGTTCCTAAATCTTCATATGCTATTACCATGATTAAAAATTTTTTATGTTTAAATACTTTATTGAATTGTCAAAAAAATTTCCTTAAATCTCTTTAAGAAAACTGCTGCCGGACTCAACCAACTCAGCCACTAATTTTTTATTGGCAGACAGGTCTTCGGCTTTTACTTCTTTTTTATTGTGGAAAAAAGATTTCGGAACTACTTCGTATTTCTTTTCGTCATGTTCTACCACATGCTTTAATTTAGCAGAGCTTGAAAGGCTGCCTAGCTTCTTGCTTAATTCAGCAATTACAGCGTCTTTTTCGTCACACTGTTTTTGTAATTCTTCAACCTCAGTTAATTCAGTTGGAGCGTTTTTTGTTTTTGCCATTTTTATAAAAATAAAATTGTTTTAATTCCGTGAACTGCAATAAAACTAAGCGAAGCAATATGCTTCGCTTAGAATTTTTTTTCTTACGCCTGATCGTTAACGTAAAGTGTTTCAAGGTCAGATATTTCGCAACCTTGTCTCCACTTAACAATAGCTTTGTAGCCATGCAAGGTATCAACCACTTTACCAATCTTGTTAAAGTCGCCTTCCATGTTGGTACCGAAAGCAAGGTTCTCGCGTTGTGTTACAATAACACGTCCGCTGTCTCCCATCCAGGTGCATTCTTCAATACCCCATTTTTTACCGCTTCCGTAGATGTACTTTTTACCATCACCCATATCGGATGTAGCAACTGTACCATAAGTAGTACGCTCATGTTCAACATACGCGCGGAATACATCAGGTGCAACACGGAATGTACCACCCAAATTACGGTGAGTAACAGTCATTCCATTGTACATCAACTCCAGTTTTGTTAATGCGTTTGCATTGGTGATTGCACCGGTAGCAATCAGGTTTGCACCTGCAATTCCACCTCCGGTAATTTCATCAGCAATGATGGTTCCCCATCCTGAAGAAATCACAACATCATCCGCATCAACCCATTTTGCAGGGTGAGTAGCAGGAGATTCACCAGCAGCAGTGATCACTGCACATTTGTAAACTACTTCTCCATAATTTACATAATCACCTACAGCATACGCTAACAAAGCGTCAAACGCAGCAGCATTTCCGTTGTAGTCACTCAAATAAATGTTGTCATTTATTTCCTGAGCAATTTTTTTCATTTCCTGTTCCCAGATCCATTGAGAAAACGGAATGTCTTTCGCGTTTGGGTCCAACTGATCTCCTGCAAAAGTTCCGCGGGCCTCTTCCGGGATGATGGTAATGATTTTCATTCCTTCATACACCAATAATTTTCTGCCTGAAAAATCACGATTAGTTCCTTTCGGAGTTTCCACGTTCAGGTTCAAAGGACGGATTCCTTTGTTTACAGTCATTTTTGGTAATAACATACCAAATGATGATACGTTACGTAATACACGAACTTGTGGAATGAAATCCATTCCGTTCAATGCTTGTGCAATCAATTGCTTGTCGAACTGACCAGCGTATTTTAGGATTGCATCAAATGTTGTTGCTTTTGTTGCCATTATTTTTTTAATTAATTGTGAATACTATTTTTTTACTTTTTTACTGATTGCGTTTAAGGCTATTTTATTTGCGTGGACCGTAAAGCTTTTCGCGTGAAGCGCGTACTTCATCATCCACATCACAGGAGAAATCGGATTCTTTTTCTTCTGCAGTCGTGGTGTCGGTAACTTTTTTTATAGGAGCTGTTGCACCCGGATGTTTCGCTTTCAAATCAGCTAACTCAGTATCGGCACTTGTTTTTGCTGTAGTTAGTGTTTGAATAGAAGTGTTGGCGGTTGCCAATTCTCCTTCAGCTTTTTCAGCGCGTGCAATAGCTGCCGTTAAATCTGTTTTTGCTTGAGCAAGCGTTGCAAGCTCCGCGTTCATCTGACTTAAATGATCTTCAGTCAAAACCGTTTCATCGGCTTTAAAAGTGGAATCTTTACCAGAAAAAAAGGCCGTAATTGCAGCCCAACTTAATTTTGATTTCATGTTTGATTGATTTTGGTTTGTATTACTTGATTGATTGAACTCTTGTGAATTGGCAAGCTCCTGAGCGCGCGCAATAGCTTCATCGAATGTTTTAAATCCATCTATAAGCCCGACACTGATTGCGTCCTGAGCCATAAACATTTTCCCTGATAAAGTTTCTTTTTGATTTAGTCTATCGCCCCTGTTTGATTTTACAGCTCCTACAAATACATCATTGATAGAATTCAGCGTTGCTTTAAGCGCATCGTATTTACCCTGCCTGGCTTGTATAAACTCTTGATTTTTTTGAGTACTTGCATCAGCATATATTTCATGAAAAACGACACCTTGCTTTTCATACATCGCTTGGAGATCTGCAAAACTTACCATTGTACCAATGCTTCCTATACGGTCCGTTTTGTTGGATGCGTAAATTTCAGTTGATGCAGAAGCAAACCAATAGCCTGCGCTTGCGAGCAATCCATCGACAAGAGTAAGTACAGGTTTTTGAGTTTTCGCTGCGAGAACAGCCTCGTGAAGCCCTTCTGTTCCATTTACTGTCCCTCCGGGAGTATCATCTACCATCAGGATAGAACCAATATTAGGATTAGCAGCAGCAGACTGAACTAATGAAATATATGTTTGTGTTCCAGGAGCTCCGCAATTATCGTGTTTCATGATCGGACCAGAAACATATATTACAGCTGTTGAACGGGAAGAAGAGTTGCTAAATGGTTTTGTGTCTTTTGAAGAAAAAGAAACGGCTCCAACGTTATCTATTGAAAAGTATTTTGCAACGACATTTTCTTTATCTAATACATTGAAGTTTCCTTTTAGAATACTATCTATTAAAAGAAACTGAGAATCTGCGTATGACTTTTCAATCAACCAGATACCATTTGTAATTTCTAAAAAAATATTATGTTTTGACATAGCTTCATTATTGAACTATGCCAAAATTCTAACAACCGGAAGGTTTATTAAAGGACAGAAAAACGACTATATATCATACACATAAGCCGGATGTGTTCCATCACCGAAGAAGCTGATGTTATAACCTGCAAGCTCCGGAATGTTTGATTTTGTATTTAACGAATATTTGAAACGGACAGGCTCTTCAATAGAACCAATTATTTTGCGCAACTTATTGCTATCAGTATAGTCAACAATGAATTTACCATTGCGCATTTCATTAAATATTTTTGTTTTTTCAATGGTATCTTTTGGCGAAAATGCTGAAATGTTTCTTTTGTAAACAGTACCACTATTGGTATCTTCAGTAGGCTCCGCATAACCGATGGTACCTAAAGTTGCATACACTTCGTACCATCTGCAATTTGCTTTTAATGTTATTTCGGTAGTAATAGCGCCATCAATAGCGTCATCTATACTTTCAACATCATCAGCTTTAGCAATTTTAAAGCGGATTATTCCGCCTAAATTATCATCTTCAAATAGGGTTATATCGTCCATTTTTATTGAGTTTTTGTACTGTTTTTCGGGACACATGTCCCATAAATTAATTATATCAATGATACCAAAGGCTCTAAGCCTTTCTCGTGTCGGTAGTAATCTTTTTTGATAGTTTCGTACGGCAGAACGGTCTCATCCATGTTAAATTTGTCGTATGCAAACAGGATCGCTTCTTTCTTTTTTATCTTTTTTATTTCCATCAATGTATCGATCATAATTCGCATTTGCATTTTTAAATGACACTCCACAAAACGGTTGAACTCAACAATATTTGTTTTTGTGAGCACACAACCCTTCCTCAGAAAAACTTCTTCCACAATTTTAACCGTGATCAGATCCGAGTAATACGCATTGCAATCAGCAATGCGTTTATCCTTTGTAGTTTTCGGATCACCCACAAGTTGGTAAAAATACTTTCCTATTGCGCTGTCTCTCCTCATCAATGCAGGAGTTCCAAAACAATTTTCAATATGTTTTCTTACGTATGGTTTTGCCGGAATAGATGCTGTAAACATAAATAGCGAGTTAGGTTAGTATCTGTTTTTTTTCTGGACTACTGGACTGAATACATTTATACATAGTAATTTACCAATAAACACTGGACTTTGCAATAGTCCAGACGATTTTTTTTGAAAAGCACTGTTAAACAGTCCAATTGACGATATTCAATTAAATATATTGATGCTCTAAGTATTCCGATCATAAAAAAAGTGGACTATTTTCGCTTAGTCCACAATAGGACTAATTAGTACTATTTTAAAAACCACTTAAAAGCACTGCCATTATTGCAGCACATAAACATTCAGTCCAAAAGTCCACTTTTTTACATCTTTTATAGGTGACTATTAAACAAAGAAATAAGGAATAAAAAAGAATATATATACTGTATGCGCTGATCTAAAAATTTACATCAGAAAACATCACAAGTGGACTTATTGCATTGGCGGGCTTCTTTTGACACCCCTGCGCTAAAAACAACCTTTCAGGGGAGAGGGGTAAAGGGGAGAGGAAGGTAAATTAAAGGCATAAAAAAGGCTCAACAATGTACTGTTGAGCCAAATTAATAAGATACATCCCATTGTGTGAGATACGCGCTAAGAAGTTACATTACTGTGTTTGATTCAAGTTTAAATCTTGTTTCCATTTGTTAGTTTTCCAGTCCCGCCACAACTTTTGCAGGCTCCCGGGTATGGTTCTATGCTTGTTGATCTTGTTTGTTCAAAACCTCTGTCTTTTCCATTGCCACGGCAATCCGGACATTGGAAAGGAAGCTCTTCAATGAGCTGCCCCTTATCAAAATTTAATTGCAACTCGAATATAAGATCCTTTCTTTTTAGCCTGGTACAATATTCATGGGCAATCACTAATTTATCTTCATAGCCGGGCACAACTGTAATTCCTCTGTATTGTAATCCTTTTTTAATTTCAACAGTTTCAGGTTCTCTGTAAAATTTTCGCAAGTAATCAATGTGCATTCCGATAAAATACTCAGGCGCAAATATTTTCACTCTTTCCATGTCGCAGAAATTACGCAAAGTGATGTGCGCTGAATGGTATAGTTTGTGCAAAAGCTGTTCGGTAATGCCTTCTGTATAAATAATACTTCTTGTTTCCATATTTCAAATTTATTAATTATTTACCAATTTCAATACATGTAAAATCAATTTGCTCTACTCCCGGGTGTTCTGCAAACTGCCAGATGCCTACAATTTCATAAGTGCCTAGTTTCGAAATATAAATCAGTTTCCCTGATTCCGATATAAACAAGTTAGATTCCATCTTTTATTTTTTTATAGATCAACAGCATTAAATATTCGCTATTAGACCCCGATTTAAACTCAGTTAAAAACTCGCTGGCGGAAACTCCATTTGATGCATAAGTCACAATGCTTCCCAGATCAAAAATATGGATCCTGGCCACATCAATTAATTTTGCGTAAAACTTATTATTCGTATCCGGATCACAAATGATCACATCCATTGGTAAATCTTTTTGAGGAATTAAATGTTCCGGAGCCAAATTGAGGCTGTAAATAATATCTGCCTGCAGCTTATTATTTATGTTTTGTATGTTGATTGTTTTCATCGCGTAATTTTTTTGAATTCAATTACCCATACCCAGGGATTTGCAAACCATGACGCTACTCCATTTGTTTCATACCACAATGATTCAAACGAATCCCTTGCAGTATAGCATTCGCTAACTGAGTTTTTAAGGTAATTTTTATATGTATTAATAGTTTTTGTATTCCCCCATTTATTTCCATCCCAAACCTGAATATCTTTCAGGTCGTCATCCTGTGGAAATAATAATACTCCTTCAGCTTTCGCATCTTCTTCTGTAATATCATGTAATCGTTCAACTCTGATATTAGTGATTTCAAGCCATATACGGGCATATGATTTAGGCATATGAATAGATGGCTTCCATTTAGACAGTCCGGATGGAACTTCTCTGTTTACATAGTTGGCTTTAAAAAAATGAAACCCTGATGTCAATCCTATTGCGAAAGTTTCTCGCACCCAAAGCAAATCACCAATTTTGCCGTAAGGGCATTTGATTACATCAGTTACTTCATATCTTTCCACTTCTCCAGGAACTACAAACCTTGCAACAAAGTCTCCTTGTTTTTGCCAGTTATTGCTTTTTACAATTTCAGTTGCTTTTATATTTATTTTTTCTAATCCTCTTGTTCTCCTGGTCTTTGATTTTGTTTCGTTATCAACAGCAATCACCATTGGTGTGCTGAATAATATTGGAATTTCTTTTTTCATTGCTTTGCGTTTAAGGGTTATTAATTAGTTAACTTTTTCAAAAATTAATCTCCAGTATTCAGTTCGTTTTACTTTCGAACATTCTATTCCTATGATATTCATTCTTTCTGTTGCGCCATCAGGATGAAGCAATAATATTTCTTTTGCTTCACTGATTACTTTTCCGAAAAATTCTTTTATGTCAATCCAGTTTCTATTCCCATCGGAATATTCTACCTCTATCAACTTTTCATTTTTATCGTAATCACATGGTGTAATTCCTTTTGGAATTTTCCTTGTAAATCCCGGGTGAGAAAACCTTGAATCCATCGATTCTTTTATTAAATGGTGAATGGGTATTTTAATGAAGTCCATTTTGTTTTGCGTTTAAGGGTTTATATTGATTATTATTTATAGTGGTATTTCTTGAATTTCTCATAAAGTACATCAGCAGCTGCTCTCACTTCATCAATTGTTTTTCCTTTTAATTTTTCCAGCTCATCATAAAGCTTATCGGCTTGTTTTCTGTTTTTAAAGACAATTGGAAATTTAAACTCTCCGGATTTCTTTTTTCCAAATCTTAGCACTGGACAGTATAAGTCGATATACGGTTTTTTTATAGTCATCATGGGCTGCAAGTGAACAAATCTTAGTGCTTCTGTTTGATTTAAATTTTTCATTTTTTTTCGTTTAAGGTTAGTATCTCAATTTTCTCTTTTAACTCAATTATTTTTTGAATATATTCAGCTTGCTCAGCAGCAATTTTCTTATTCAGATTATTGCCAATTGTAATTAACTCAGTTGAGTTTTTATCTGTTATTAATGCTGCTGTTAGAATAGCTGCGTGTATTTCGTTTTTTGAAGTTTTTCATGGTTTATAATTTAGTACGCATTTCAATTTCTATTTTGGCCAGGTTAATTATTTGTCCGATTGAACTGGATATTTCTTTTGCCTGAGGCACGTATTCTTTATCGGCTTTCACTTTTTCGATATTATCTAATAGAGTATCCCTGAGCTTCGACATTATGCTTAATGGAATAGTTTGTGATTTGAGAATTACTGCCGTGTTTTTATTTAGTTCAGTAACATCACCGGAGATCGCCACTTCAACTTCAATGTGATTCTGAAATAAAATATTTAAATCAAATAATGTTGTCATGATCCACTCTGAATCTGTGGCAATATGAATCACGTCATTATCCTGCCTGAAGGATTGAAATAATAATATCTGATCGTTTTTTTTGTTTTTAAAGTGCTTCCCCATCATGGATTGCAGCTTTTTAATTTTGTCGTTGCTCATGTTTTTTAATTTGTCGGTTTAACATTAATTCATTTCTTTTTAGTTCAATTAATTCGGGATATTTTAATAATTCTTTTTTCAATTCCGGTTTTTTAAATGCCAGCAATCCGGCTACGTATCTATCACTTAAGGCCATATTTGATGATGCTGCATTTAGCATTGCGTTTTCCGCCCTGGTAATTAATGATAAATTTTCAAGTGTAACATTGGTTGTGTCTTCATCTAAAAATCTCAAAACAAATCCTTCAGGTACCGGTCCGAAATGTTGTTCAAATAACCATGGTCCATAATGAACAAATCCGGATCCTGTTTTTATTACTTTAAATGGCCTGTTATAATCGCGATCGTACCAGGTGCGAATATCACCAACTTTCAAAACTCTTCCTTCCCAGCATTTCCAATGACTATCAGCATATCTGCGCATATCAACATTTCGTACTTTAATTTCAGATTTTTCAATTTCTGTTCGTTTCAGTTGCAGATACCTTCTTTTCTTCTCAACATGTTTTTGCCTCCATCCTTTATTTTTATTGTAGAAAACATTGAATAGTTCAGCGATTTCCGTGTCACCCAAAACTTTATAAAACTTCTTCAGGAAATAAATCTGATCATCATTCCAGTATTCCAGATCCATTCTTTTCAATCCAAGTTCATAAAGTTTTGTCCGGGTTGTAGTAAGTCTTAAATTCAAAGCATTAGCCAACTCGCTATTTGTCATCGATTGATAATTTGCTTTTAAAAAGCAAAGCATATCATCTGTCCAGACAGTTTCATTGTACACGTATTTCCCGTTTTTATATGGCATACTATGTAAATATTAATCGTTTATTTTCTTTGATAATTTTTGATTCAAAAGGAAATCCATTTTCAGGGACCTGCTGGATCTGATCCATCAAGGCGCCCGAACCGGTAAATACAACATGATATGCTGCACCAATCATAATTTGTAAATGCAAACACTTTCCATTGCTTTTATCCTTTGCGTATTTTGATTCTACAATCCGGAAAGCGTGCACCATTATTTTATTATTCAGGATGTTATCCATTTCTATTTTGGTTCCGATAAAAGATTTTGAAGCAGTTTCGATACCGAATTCGCTAAACTTTTTCATTTGCTATTTTCTTTTTTAGATTAATACAATTGGCGTGATTTAACCATCCATTATAGGATGCTAATGATTGCCGGTTTTTGTTTTTGGATATCATCCGGAAACAGTTTTGTTTTATTCGCTTCCTTAATCGAACATGTGTGTGGTAAAATACATAACCAACAAAATCAACTCCGCGATATTCAACCGGAAATACCTGGTAGTTTTTTTTAACTGTTAATTTTAAATGTTCCTGCATGTATTTTTTTATATCAGCAAGGATGGCGTGTAAATAGGGTTTATTATCAGAAAGGATCACAATATCATCAGCATACCGGAAATAATACTTCACTGCTTTATCTTCTTTTATCCAGTGATCGAGATAGGTGAGATAGAAATTTGCAAAATATTGACTTAAATAATTTCCAATTGGTAGTCCCGGTGCGCTATCAATAATTTCATCAAGCAAAATCAATAAATCAACATCCTTTATTTTTTTTCGAAGCATGTATTTTAAAATATCATGATTCACATTCGGATAAAACTTCGTTACGTCAAGTTTTAAGCAATATTTTGTTCCCTGCTTATCAACTAATGCTTTTTTGAATGAACGTACGGCTGCATGTATTCCTTTCCCTTTTATACAGCTATATGTATCCGCAGTAAATGTTGAAACAAAAATCTTTTCCATTACATTCATAATCGCATGATGAACAATTCGATCAGGAAAGTATGGCAAACAAAATATTTCGCGTGGCTTAGGATCTGTAATCATAAAAGTTTTATACTCGGATGTTTTATAGGTTTTGTTTTTCAGCGATTCATGAAGCTGTAGTATTTTTTCTTCACGATTCTTATCAAATAGCTGAACACCGTATTGATGTTTTTTGCCTTTTCTGGCATTTGCATCAGCAGCATATAAATTTTCAATGCTGATGATCTTATCGTATATGTTTCCTGTTCTTTTCATTCCTTTGCTTTCACGGTCGTTTTCGTTTTCACTACCAACGCCCAATCTTTTAAACTTTATTTTTTGCCCTGTTGGCAAGGTTTGCATTGTTATTAAATTATTCCCAGCATAGGTGGGAGCCGCAATCCGTACCCGTGTGCCAACCATCGTAATTCGAGTACGAGAAGCCGAAGCCCGACACATCAAACAGCTCATCCAATGCACAACCCAATTTCATTACATTAAATAATAATCAATGTATAGTTGTTTAAATTGCTCTACCGCATATAAGCATAAATCACTTGATTTAAAGCAAAGGCGGGAGCCGCAATACGTAAGCGTGCTCCAACCAGCGTAAGCCGAGTCCGAGACGCCGAAGCCCGATGGCTTTTCGTTAGAGGCATCTACTTCAAACCATGGGAAGTATTTCCATTCATTTTTATTATTCCAGTTTGGTTCCCATCCTTCATTCAATGCCTGAGTGATGATGATAAGTTTATAATGGGATAACAAAGCTTTCTGATGCTTTTCAGGAAGCGCACTTACATCAGGTAATGTTTCAGAAGTGTTTAATGCTTTGCACGCATCTTCAAATGTTTTGATTTTGTTCATTTGTTTATTATTTGATTGTTAAAAATTGATTGTATAAGTCGATGAATTGTGTCCCGGCATAAATGGCTAACTCTTTATTTTTAAAGCAAAGGCGGGAGCCGCAAGTCGAATGCGTGAACCAAATACCGTAATCCGAGTACGAGAAGCCGAAGCCCGACTTGTTTGCTTCAAACCAAGGGTAATATTTATATTCACTGGAGTTGTTCCAATCCGGCTTCCACCCTTCGTTCAATGATCTATTGATGATTGAAATTTTCAGAAATGCTTGCGCAGCCAATAATTCTTCATCAACTCCACTATAATTCAATAATATTGACTGGCTTTCTGTAGTTCCAACTTCATCACATGCATCTTCAAATGTTTTTATTCGATCCATAATGTTTTGTGAAAGGATCTCTTTGCCGATTAAATTTTCAAGCAAAGATTTTCCGCTTTTGTCAGCGGATCTGTATGCTTTTAAGGCATTTGATTTTTTAATGTTGATTGTTCCCATTTTGGTTTTTTGTTTAAGGTTTATATTTATTTAATATTCATTTTTGAAAATTTGCTTTTCATAAAACTCAAAACGGCATATCATCACTCTTCTTAGGCAATACACCAACTTTCGAATCAAACACCGTAAAGTATTCTACATTATTTCGTTTATCGCGGCCGCCATCTTTATCACCGGTATCGTTATTTGCAATGGTTGGATTAAATACATATCCTTTGTATAAGCAATATCTTTTTATCGAACGCTTGAATACACGCGTATCCATGTATTTATTTTGTTTTTGTTCTGGGAATGCTGCATAGAAATCTTCGAGCATTATTTTTCTATCGAACGGTTTATTTAAGTGGTAATTAATTTTTCCTGTTTGTGCATCATCCTCGTTATCGTGATCATAATACGATTCTGCCCACTCAAGAAAGATCTCACCAATTTGCTGACGTAACCTGCGTTTTTCCAAACGTTCCATTGGAGCTTCAACCAAACCGTGTTCAAAATAAATTTGTACACAGTTGGCAGCGAAATTGTAAAATCGATTCCACTGGTCATCGCTCCACTCGCTAAAAAACATGCAGCCGTGTTCATCAACCGGTTGATATTTTGCACTGTAATAATCACTGAAAGCCATTTTAAACTGACGCGCTTCAAAACTTCCACCTTCGCCATTCAGCGCATGGTTAGTCGTTATTAAAATCTTTGGTGATTCTTCAGGTGTTAATCTGAAGGAAGGCTTACCTTTTGGATTTATTTTCCAGTTTCCGCCAATGTGACTAAACCAGTTTTCGAAATCGAAATTCACTCGCACGTCATCAATATTCACAACGCGTGTTCGCTCGTTTACTTCTTCCAGGATAAATTTATCTTCAGCGATATCCTTTTGTTTTCCCGGGATAATAACAGTCGGAATAAGTTTTTCAAGAGCTGTACCGTTTAATGATTTTCCGCTGCGTCCATTACTATCTCCAACTTCCGATTGAACGCCATCCATGGCAATTACTGCTTTTGCTCTGTTTGCATCAAAATAATCATGAAGTAAAAAACCGAAGCCACAGCATTTATTTATAAAGTGCATCATCAGATCTTCTTTTTTCAGATCCGACAATTCTGTTTTTGGAGTATTCGGTTTTTTGATTTTAAAAATGCCTTCATGCGTATCGCGCCAGTGGAAATTACTGGTGTTCATGTAATATTGATAAAACATACATTTCTCAGCTTCTTCTTTTCCTTGCGGGTATTCAATGCTGAATTTTTTATCTGCATCCTGTTTTACTCTTATGTTTAAAGGTTTTATTGTTGCGCTGAAATCTTTTATCTTATCTTTCCATACATGGCCATCCAGTTCGGTTATTTGTTTTTCTTCAACTCCTTCAGATGTAATTTTCCAGTACACTTTGTTAAAATACATAAACTGGATTCCTTTATCCGATTTGTGAAATTTTAGTGTAATAAAATCGAGGTTGTTAAAATTGTCCAGGTACATGCGATATCCTCTGAAAAACATTTCCTGAACATTCTTTTTCTGCAAAGCAAACTTTACAAAATCACTTAAATAATCTTTGATTTGCGAAGGCTTTACAACTCGCACAACGTTATCTTCAACGCGGATAAAATTAAATTCACCATCTCCCTGTAATGCGTACCGGCCAAACTTTTTATTTTGAAGGAACATGCAGCACTCTACATATTTAAAAGTGGTTACAGTTTCGGTACCATCGCCTTTTTTCTTGGTGTATTCTTCCCAGAACTGTTCTTCATGCGAAATTGGTTGCGCAAGCTCCAGTTCGTTTTCTTCATTAAAATGAAATTTTTCACGGCCAATCAAAAACACTTTTCGTTCCTTCAATAAGTCCATGTGATGTTTGGCAAACTCCACATTACTATCCAGGTGAAAGAATTCTTTGCGTAATTTAAATTCGTTATACGCTGTAATATTGTGGCAATTCACGTAATGTCCAATTCCTTGCGGATGCAATTTTGCATCTTCAAAATCTTTCAGGAACAGATCTTCCTGGCCCTCTAGTGTGTATTTCAATAAATCATCAACGCCCTTTTGTTTATGTTCTTTGCGCACATACGCAAAATAAATTTGCAAGTGGATCCCGGAACTGTTTAACGCATGAAAATATTTACGGAAATTCATAATAGCAGCAACGAAGCTTCTTGGCCGCTGATCTACCGGAGCATCAATACTTGATCCGATATCGCAAAAGTCAGCATCAACAAAAAATACCACTTCTTCTACTTCGCATTGCTTTACAATCAGTTGGTATTCGTGTGCTAACTGTCCGCTGTTAGCGATATTGTGAATACCCATGATGCCAACACTATCTAAACCGTGTTTCGTGCTTTTGTCGGCTTTTTTTTCGCCTTCCTGAGTAGCCAGGCATTTTATTTTAATTCTGTTTTTATATTTAGTGCGGATGGTTTTATTAATCCAAATTCGGGATCCCGAATTGTAGGGGCTTTTATATTTAGTGGGCCGTCCGTTTTTATCAGGCCATAACTCAGGATGTTGGTAGCGGATTCGAATAAGCGGAAAATCTTTAGATGTTCCTTTTCGATTATACAACATCGGATTGTTATTCAAATCCATGTAATGCAAAATCATATCATCACCACTGGGATCAATTTCCCAACGCTCGTTCAGTGTTCCTTTTTGATATCGGTCAATTTCAATGGTAGTTTCATCGTTATTCCCTTTTTTCTCATCACGCTGATCAGCATCATTTAATCCGGAAGCCGCTAATTGTTGATCGCGGAAACTACTTTGTTTCTCAGCTTTCTTTTCTTTTTTAGCTGGCTGCTTTGGTTGTATTAATGGTAATTCTGCTTGTTCGTATTCCAGATTTATATTTAGTCTGTCTGCTAAAAACTTCATGGTTTGCAACCAATCCAAGTTTTTAACTTTCGTTACAAAACCAACATAACCAACACCGGCAGTATCACAGCTCCAACACTTCCATATTCCTTTTTGCTTACTTACATTAAATTTCTTTTTTGAATTGCAAAACGGACAATCCCCAACTCCTTTATTTGACAGGGTAACATAATCACCAATCACATCCAGGATAGCTCCTTTGGTTTCAATTTCTATTTTACAATTTTCGGTTATATAGGTCATAAATAATTTATAATTAGGTTAGTCCATCACAAAAGTTTGACAAGGCATGATCTATTTGATCTAATAAGTCTTCATGTTTTTCAATTGTCATTGAACTTTTTATTGTTTCCGAAGGAAAATTTTTAGCACGCAAAACAATTGCTTTGCTTTTTATTCTTAATGCCTCAAGTCCTTCAATAATCAATTTTTCATCTGTAGCAGTTAATCTTAAATTAATTGAGCGGTCATTTTCTCTTTCAATTGGCGAACTATAAATACCCGAACTATATTCTTTTTGGCGGGCAAGCTCCATTGCTTTTTTTGTAAAATCGGATATCTCAGTCATGGTTTAATAAATTTTTAATATTCCGTTATGTGATTTTCCTTCTAAATCTTCAATTGCACTTTCTACGCCTGCTTTCAAGTAACCATAAGCTACCGCAGCATTATATTCGCGGCTATTTTCCTCTGCTCTGTTTAAATTATGTTTTAAATAATTTATAAGGCTTTGTTTTTCTTTTGCTGATAATCCTGCCATTGTTATAATTTTTAGTTATATAATTCTATTAGTTGAAGCATTACATTAGCGCGCTTTTCAATCACTTTTAATTTCTGATGAACATGCTGCAGTAATCTTTTTTGTTTAATTTTCTTTTGCTGATGCCAGCGCTGTTTGTTGGTGAATACTGTCATGGGCTATAAATGGTTTATAATGCGGACGGCTTAAAGTCAGGTAGCACTGCCATTGAAATATAATTTCGTCTAATGCTTTTTCGATGTCAGATTTCTTTTTCATCGTTTATAAGATCTGGCAACATCAATGATCATATTTAATTTTTCCAACTCACCGGCATAAGATCTATTAGTCATCACCGGAAGAATATTTTTCAGATCCTCTTCATGAAAATTAACCAGCCAGCATATTTGAAACATAGTATATTTCGAACAATCCTTTCCAACCGATTTATACAAATCATACACCTTAGCCATCGATCTTGCAACCTGTGGTTTTTTATAGTGATCGCTTAATTTTTCCAATACACGCTTATGGTTTATCCACAATTGTATTTTAAAAGCAAATTGCTGTTTAGTTAGTGGCTGATTCATTTTCGATAGAATTAGTAAGGTTTACAACTAATTGAATAAGGTCGTTTACGGTTTTTAATTTATTTACATCATCGTATGCCAATGCTATTTCAAATGCGCTTTCTACTTCATAACCTATGGTCATCATATCTAATGAATCAGCTCCAATGTCTTCTGCAAAGCGTGATGTTTCGGTAATTTGTGAAACCGGTGTTCCGGTCACATCAAAAATTATTTCAATAATTTTCTTTTCCGGTTGTAGTCTGTTTATTTCTGTCATGGTAGGTATCATTAGAAGTTTAGGTGTAAATGTTTTTCAATAAATATGGAGTAGGGGTGAACGGCAATAAAGCCCCATCTGCGTGCAGTATCAACTTCCATTTTTGCACCTTCTGATTGATCCCAATCATTTAGAGTTACCAATACATCAGCAACAGGTAATACTTGAAAACAAGCACGCATACAAGCTAACCAGTGTTCGTGATCGCTTGTGTAAAATTCCCGTGGAATCGATTGGCAGATCTCATGTGGATTTAACACAATGTATCCCAGCGTTTCGAGGTTTTTTTGTGCTTCTTCAAATGTTACGAAGTTTCCGCCTATCACTTTGGAAATCGGGCCAGAGATGTAAATTGTTTTTTTACTCATAATTGTTTTGCGTTTAAGGGTTAGTATTAAAGTTTGCTCCGGGGGGAGTGATTATTTTTTCTTTTCTAACTGTTCTTTAAACAGGATATACTCAGGCTCAGCAAAAATTTCACAAAGCACTGCACGGCATAATTTCGGAACAGGAGTTATGCCCTGGCACCAATTGAAAAATACTGTTGAATTAACACCGCATTCATCCATCACCTTTTTTTTAATGATGGGTGCGTCAATTCGTGAAAGCAACATATATTTTTCCTTCAGTTTAGTTTCAAAATGTGGCTTTTCAATTATTTCCTTGATTTTCGTCATTGTTGTATTGTGATTTTATAATTATGTCATATATTTATAATGCAAACTAAACGAAATTATAGTTACGACTAAAATATATTTTAGTCGAGTTGTTAACACGATTTCAACAACCGCCATGAAAGAAGCAATAGATTTATATCTAAAGAAGCGTGGAAAGACAATAAAGGATATACTTCCAGAGATTGGAATGACAGAGGCCGGTTATTATGCTGCTATCAGAAATGATAGTATGAAAGTAATTACACTGCAGAAAATTGCAAAAGCTCTTTCAGTCTCCATTTGCCAATTTTTTACCGAAAATGACAATAATCTGACGGAGCCGAAAGCTGATTCTGGGAATGACACCGAAATTGTAAAAACATTGAAACGAACAATAAAGGCGCAAGAAATTGCAATGGAGGCAATGCAGGTAACAATTAACATGCTTCAAAAGGAAGAAGCACGCCAAATAACTTATAGTAAAAAGAAATAATAAAAAGATTGAATTCATACAGCGTTAGCTGATCTTGTCCGTTAAAAACCGCGAACTTTTAAAATCACACAAGAACAAGCCCAAACGTTCACGCAAAGCGTGGGCAGGCTTATTTGTGTGTGATGCGTGCTTCGCGGTACGTTAACGGCATGGGTATAGTTCTAGCTCACGCTGATTTTTTAAAAGCTTATGAGTGCGTGTAAAGGTTGCGAACTATTCGATTTATTGATAGAACTAAATAAAGCTCTGGAGAAAACAATAAAGAACCAGAAAAAAGCAATAAAACTGCTTACCAAGAATCAACAATTAAAAATGGATTTTAACCCGAATTAACGCACTAAATAAAATGCGCCAAGTGAGTCAAGTGCGCCACGAGTGCGCCAAAAATGAAAACACAAAATATAGCAATATCAGTATGTACAGGAAATTATACGGAAGATTTGAATCCCTTCGCGGTCACAAAAATTAAAGCCCTTGATTTCAAGGGCTTTTTTTATGATATTTTTGATTTTTATCTATTATGATTTTTCATATGTAAAGTCTAATGAATATTAAATTTATTCTGAAGACTACTAAAGAATTATTTTACTACTAATCGTTTATGTATTATTTCGTTTTTACTTGTTGCTGTTACCATATAAACACCTGAAGACAGTCTTGTTAAAGGATCTATTGCGGTAATAGTTTGGTCAGTGGTTTTTGTAATAATTTTAGAATAAACCTCTTGCCCTGTTGCATCATAAAGAACAACCAAAATTTCTTCATTTTCATTTCCTGTTAACAAAATATTAAATCCATTTCCATCGTTTGGATTTGGAAATATATTTACAGAAGTTCCTGCTTTCTTATAATCTATTGAAACTATATTGGAGTAATTCCTATTCCCATCATAATCTGTTTGTTTTAATCTGTAATAAGAAGTCCCGGCATAAGGATTTAAATCCACCTCTGAATAATACAATGTGTTTGTACTTGTTCCTGCTCCATCAATGGTTATGACAGATTCAAAATTGGCTGCGTCAATACTTTTTTCTATTGTGAAGTAATCATTGTTTTTTTCAGAAGCTGTACTCCAGGCTAAATCAACTGTTTTTGATGAATTTAATTTTGCATCAAAAGTTAATAATTTTATTGGCAAAGGGTTTAATCCAATACGTGATCCAAATGTAAACGGACTGAATGAGTTCATAACATCAGATGTTATATTTCCAGGACTTGCTGCAGTAATAGATGATTGCCCTGCATTTTCCCATGCACTACCATTCCAGTGGGCAACATTCAAATCGGAAGAGTAATTATTTATAAAGCTTCTGGCAGCATCTTCCCAAAATAATTGTACCGGCACATCTGAAGTTCCTGTGTTTCTATCACATGTCCAATATTCAACTATACTTACATTATTTAATACCGGTGCCGGAATGGTTGCCATAGATAAAAAGTCAACATAGGGTGTGTCAAAATATTGAGCAGTAAATGCGTCTGTTGCATCTGAAGGGGTCCCTATTCCCAATCGAGCCCAGGTACTGCCTTTCCCAATTGGAAATACAAAGGCTTGGTTTCCAATTTTTTTCATTGGCCCATTTACAAAACTTGTGTTTGTTCCCGCTGTAGAGGTGGCGTTGTCTGTTAGTGTTAAAATATTTGTTGATGTTGTGTTTATTATTCCATCGGTCATTGTCAAGCTTCCGGTAACCGTAAGAGGAATTAAAAGTGTTGTTGTTGATCCAGGTTTGTTTTGTTCAAGATGATCAAAAGTTATGGAACCTAATGTACTGTTAATTGTAGCTGGTGTACTACTAAAAAAAGTAACTACTTGTCCTGTGGTTGTTAAATTCCCATTCAAAATAAGATTACCTCCAATAGTTAGTGGTTTATTATAAGTTAAATCAGCTCCTGTTGCAATAGTTAGGTTATAATAATTACCTATACCGGTTCCATCAACAACAACAGGATTCCCTGTAAATGTTACCGTAGAAGTATTTCCGTTAAATACACCATTGTTTGTAAAGTTCCCTGCAATTGTATGACTAAGACTTGTTCCTGCATTAAAAGTTGAACCTGTTCCTATTAATACATCCTGAAGATTCCAGGAGTTAGGTGGAGTGATGCCGGTTGTATTGGTATTTGATATTTCTAAAAAATTGAAAACAGGGGCATTATCCAAAATGGTAATGGGCTCTGTTCCTCCAAATTCAACTTCTCCTGTACTTAAAAAACTTCCTCCAACGTCATCAAGCCGGATAGTGGCTTCAGCAGAAAACGGGGGCTGAGGCATAAAATAGATTTTGTAATTACTTATTACATTTCCATTATTAGTAAAATTCCCATAAAATGTATGTTTTAAAGAACCACCATTAAAAGTAGCTCCTGCTCCTACTGTGAAAGAACCGTAAACAGACCAAGGTTCTGATGCTGTTATTCCTGCTGTGTTATTAATGTTTACAGTAGCAAATATAGGAGGAGTATTACTGTTTAGAATGGGAGCAACAGTTCCATTAAAATTAATTACTCCGGTTGAAGTGGATGTCATTGCGTTTATTAACTGCAATGTTTGGACTCTTGTTCCAGTAAATGTTACCGCACCACTGCTAAACAAAGTTCCCTTATTTGTGCAATCACCATTAAAACTAACAGTAGATGATCCCCAATTAACTGAGCTTAAAGTATCCACAAAAAAATCACCTGAAATGGATATGTTAGAATTTAAAAAAGTATATGAACCGCCTGAAGCTACCAGGTTATCCAGAGTAGCATTTCCCGAAAATGTTTTAGATATGCCACTTAATATAAGTGTGCTTTTATAAGTAGAATAAGTACCATTATTTGTTAAATTTCCATATACAGTGACAATGTTTGAATCACAATAAATTGTTGCACCTGAGTTTATTGTAAGATCCCCTTTAATCAGTACAGTTCGCAAATGAAAATGTTTTTTGTTACTTCCACCATTGGATATGAGTAGATTTCCAAATTCAGTTGCTAAAATATGCTGGTGCATTGTACCGTTAAATTCGACCGTACTTGATGCATGCATAACATTGGTTATAAAGTTGGTTGGAAAATTAGTTGCTCCTCCCACTTTCAGGTAGGAAGCAGAATCAAGCATAAATGTACCACCGGGATTGCTTCTGTTTGCATTATACATTGCCAGGTCCATTGTTCCTTTACTGATCAGCAGGTCGCTGTTTATTATTAAATTTCCACTAAGAGATAAGGAACCTGAGGGTTTGTTTACAATTAGAATATTAAATGTATTCGCATTTACAAATTGATCGGTTGTTCCATTAAAATTTACAGATCCGGAGTTGGTTGTAAATGTTCCGTTGTTCGTCCAGCTTCCCATTAAATTAATCCTGGCTCCGAATTCAATGAAATTGGTATTGGAACCAATTGAAATATTTCCGGCAACTGTCAGTGTATCAGAAATTGCCAGTTCACCTCCTATGCCGGTGCTTAAATTTCCATTAATAACTGTCGGGAAATTAATTTTTGCCCGTTCAGTAGACTTTTCGATTGATAAATTATTATAGATAACAGGTGCTACAATTTGCCTTTCTGTTCCCGAATAAATAACAGTACCCGACCCTGCCGTAAAGCTTCCTGAAGTATAGTTGTAAGCTCCATTTATTGTAAGTGTCCCGTTTCCTGTAAAATTAATCGAACCGGTCGCACTTTGGTTTAGATCATTATTAATCATAACAGAGCCGTTTCCAATTTTCAATTGAATATCATGGCCATTCGTTCCATCACTTAAATTAATGTTTGTTCCTATTATTAATGCATTTGAGGAGACATCAATCACATGCGATGCAGGATCAATCCAATTTCCATTCACAGCTCCAAGAATGCTCAGTGAACCACTGATTAAGGTAAGTGTGCTTGCCTGTATACTTCCATATTGCAAAACACTAACTGTTCTGGTTGAGCTAATTGTCGGATTATAGATAAAGCCCGTTTGCCCTATTTGTGCCTCATCCGTTGACGTTGGAATTCTGTTTGCCATTGATTCTCCTGAAATGGTAGTCCAGTTTGCGGCATTTTCCCATGCTGAACTTACAGAACCATTCCAACGGACAACATTTTTTATCCCGGCCAATGTCCACCTTCCTTCAAGAGCTGAAATTCCGGTTTTTTCTACAAAATTTAAGGCTGTATCTTTTGTAGTATAACCAATACTATCCCAAACATTACTATCCGAATTGTAATTAAATTCGTTTAAGTTAGGTTCGTTCACAGCATTCAATTCGTTGTGGTCGTAATGCAGACGCAATGTGGAGGAGCTGAAAGTCCCTGCAGGTATTGTAATGTTATATTCCCGGTTAAGACATTCTTGTCCGACATTAAAGTCGGGTACATTTGCAAGAGTTACAACCTCTGTAACAGAAGTCAGAGATACTGATGGGTTGATGAATGTAATTGCATTTTGTGCACTTTCAAAATAATAAGCAGTGCCGTCAATAAAAGTATGATTGTGAGTGATTGTACCAATAATAATACCTGCACCAATGCGTGTGTCTGTAATTGTTACCGCATTAGTTCCTGTCTGTATGGTGCCATTCGTTACTGTTAAATTTGTAACTGTAATATTATTTGACAGTGTCAAATTAATGAATAAGCTATTTTTATTTACGATAAGATTATTAAATTCGGTTGCTCCCGCTATCGTTGCCGAATTGCCTCCTAACAATTGAATGGTTGATGTTCCATCAGTAAAAGTTCCGCTGTTTGTAAAATGGCGATATATGGTATGTGTGAAAGAGGAAGCATCGAATGTCACACCGAAATTAATTGTAAAGTCATTGTTAATTATAAGCTCATCAATAGGAGTTTTTATGCCTCCGTTGGAAAGTATAAGGTTGTGATAAGTAGTATTAACAAGTGACTGAGCTGTAGGTGAATTATACACCACTGTGTTAGGAATATTTGTAGTTACATTTAATGTCCCGGTTTTAGTGAATACATTAGCAATACATAAAGTTGCATTACTTCCAAGAAGTACTGTTTTGGTTGCGTTAATCGTAACATTAAATAAATTTGCTGTTCCCGAAAGAGCTGTAGTTCCATTCATTGTTGTTGTTCCTGCCGTTGCAGTAAAGCTTCCTGAACTTGCTACAGAAAGATTCGACAATAAAGTATAATTACTTGCTGTTGAAATTGTTCCCAAAATACTTAAAGCAAAAAAAGTAATTGCGCCATTTCCTGAAATTGTTTTTGTAACACCATTAAAAGTGATTGTTCCTGCACTTGCAGCAAATGAATTATTTACACTAAGGTTCCCGGAAATAGTAATGTTTGATGCTGTCGTTATGCTGCCTGTAATGATGCAATTATATAATAAAAGACCAGGGCCTGATATTGTTTTTCCTGTTCCCGACATTGTAAGTGAGCCTCCTGTTGAATGAATGAAATTTGCGGTAAGGGAGGTACTTATATTCCCGGAGACATTTATGGAAGTATTTCCGGAAGCATTTATTCCTGTGGCTGTGAAAGCAAGATTATAGAAATTATTCGTTCCTGTACCACTCAGTACAACATTTGTTCCTGAAAATGTAACTGTGGAAGTGTTTCCATTAAAAGTTCCGGAATTGTTCCAATTGCTGATGAATTTATGAGTAAATGTCCCTCCATCAAATGTGGATGCAGCATCCAGAACCACGTTCCCGTTTACAGTAATGTTTTGTGCAGCAAAAAATGTAACACTTGTACCTGTCCCGACAGTGCTTGTTAAATTTCCTGATATTGTGATTGCCGTGGCAGGCATGGTTTTTACAACAGCTCCTGTAGTGCCGCTAAATGATAGGTTTCCATAAGCTGCTGCTAAAACAATTTGATTGTTTCCGTAATACTCTACCGTACTGGTAGTGGAAAGGGAAATGGTTGAATAATTGCTTGGGAAAGTAGTTGTTCCTCCGATTCTAAGTTTAGCGCCAGCAGCAACAATAACTGAACCTCCTGTATTAGTATTGCCTCTGTTAGCAGTGAAAGTTAGTAAATCAAGTGTCCCGGCATCAATATATATCTTTCCTGAAGAGGAGGAGGAAGAATTTAAAGCAGGTAAATTTCCTGTTAAAGTTTTTGTCATACCCCCGCTAACGTGCAGATAGCCATATGTTAGGATATTTGTAATGTTTTGGTTTATAACAGAGGATGCGTAGTTTACAGTACTTGTAGCATTTAATGTGATTGTACCTGACAATGAATAGTTATTTGTGAAATTTAGTGTTTTGACGAATATGACTCCAGCTGAATTCACCGTTAATGTTGCGTTACCGGACACTAAACAGGAAGCTGTTGGGTCGAGTGAACCATTGACAGTTAGCATAGTATTGATTGAAATATTGTTTGCTAATGTTACTAAACTTCCCGCATTAATAGCTAATCGTTGAAAAGCCGTTACTCCGGTAAGGGTTTGTGTTGTTCCCAAAAAAGTCACAACCGCAGTTGCATTGCTTGCAGAGTAGGTGCCTGCATTGTTCCAATTCCCTTTAATTGAAATGGATGTTCCTGCACCTGTATGCAAAATTGTTCCATTGCCACCAATAGTAACATTACCCGAAATAGTAATGTTTTTTGTAACCGTCAATGTGGATACTTTCGTACTACTTCCAATAATTAAGGACTTACAATTAACAGGGGTAGTTAATGAAGGTTGAAAAGATCCTGTGAAATTGGCATCCCCAATTATAGCATCAACAGTAGAATTAGGTATTCCTGCTGTCCAGTTAGAAGGAGAGCTCCAGTTTGTGCTGACAGTACCTTTCCAGGAAGTTTGAGCGGTGATATTACTCATTATCATGAGTAAAAGCGATATACTATAAATGAACTTTTTCATAGAAAATCAGGTTTAAAGTTTGTTCCTTTTTTCAAAAAACGTTGTAGGATTTTTTGTGATCAGAGTTATATTTTCGGTGTAAAATCCTATGTAAAATTGATAAGGATTGCACTGAAATTATTTACGAAAAAACTCTTTTTCTTACATCTGTAACTATTAAATGATTGTTTTTGTTAGAATTTATGACGAGGGTTATGATTTGATATAAAACGATTTGAGATTGACATTTTAGTGTGCATTCATGAGTTCTTGATTTTAGTATTTAATGGTTAAAAGAATCTGGTAAATTATTTTAAAATCTTCTTGTCATATATTTTCAGTAATTTGTACAACCAAACTAAAACCAATGAACCCATACGCAATAGCAATACATGGTGGTGCAGGCACCATTCTTCGCTCAACGATGACCCCTGAAAAAGAAGCCAATTATAAAAATGGATTAGAAGAAGCGATTAATTCTGCTGAGACAATATTAAAAAAAGGTGGAACTTCTATTGATGCTGTGGAGGCTGCAATTAAAACATTAGAGGACAATCCTCTTTTCAATGCCGGCAAGGGCGCTGTATTTACGAATGAAGGGAAAAACGAGATGGATGCTTCCATCATGAATGGAAAAGATCTGATGGCTGGTGCTGTTTCCGGAGTAAGTAATATAAAAAACCCAATTAGCTTATCGAGGGTGGTAATGGAAAGATCGGAGCATGTTTTCTTATCCGGAAAGGGAGCTATGGATTTCGCAAAAAAAAATAATTTTGAATTTTTGCCTGATGAGTACTTTTTTGTTCAGATGCGTTACGATCAGCTACAACAAGCTAAAGAAACCGATAGCATTGTTTTAGATCATTCTGAAAATAAATTTGAAAATGGTGAAAAAAAATTCGGAACAGTTGGTGCTGTTGCTTTAGATATTCATGGAAACATTGCCGCAGGAACAAGCACCGGAGGTATGACAAATAAAAAGAATGGACGTGTTGGCGATACTCCTGTCATTGGTGCCGGTACCTATGCAAATAATAAAACCTGTGCTGTTTCTTGCACCGGGCACGGTGAGTTTTTTATCCGTTCCGTTGTAGCGTATGATATATCCTGCTTAATGGAATATAAAGGTTTAACATTAAAACAAGCCTGCGATTATGTGGTGAATGACAAATTAGTTAAAATTGGTGGCGAAGGTGGACTTATCGCGCTTGATGCAAAAGGGAATATTGAATTGCCATTTAATTCAGAAGGAATGTACCGCGCCATGAAAAGATCAGATGGGGATATTTATATTGGAATTTACAGGGAGTAATCTATATTTAAGTAAAACCGGCAGTGTTAATGAAGGCAGGATGTATTTCCTGTTTTTTTATTATTTATAGGAACTATCTGATTTATTATAAAAAATGGTTTTAAAAAGTTTTCTTCCTAAACCTGTTTTATAAAAGATTGTATTTATATATTTTGTTATTTTTATTGCAGAACAAATTTTTTTAAATGCCTTTATTCTATTGAGGTATTTCCCTTCATTTACATCACTTCACAATCTATTTTATACCTCGCCTTTTTAGGTTTTTTAATCCGGTAAAAATACTTTGCCCGGAATTTCAAAAGCATGATTTTGCGCATGTTTTTAAAAAAAAGAATTATTGATATTTGAACAATTCGAGTTTTATTAAAAAGTGTAGTTTCAATAATTTTGTTTATCTTTTTTGAATAGATTTAATAAACAAATTATTAGTATTCAATTATTCTGAATTTTTAAATATAAATGGAAAAACTTTTACATAAATCGGAAATAGAACTCGGAAATTTTGCTGTTTCAATTTTAAATAAACCATTCACAGGTCCTGATGGAGTTATCCATTCGAATACTGCCCAAGTGGATTTCTTTGATAGTAGAGGAAAAAAAATTAATGTAGTCGAATATGGTTATAAAACCAGGGAAGAGATTTTCAAGTTAATTGATTCTCAAAATCTCAATCTTAATTATTGTTATGTAAATAATTTTTCCCTGCCGGAATATCGTAAAATCAGTCACCTTCCGGCCAATGAGCCGATTCCCTTTTTAACATTTTCAGCAAAAAATAGTTTTTTTGATTGTGATCACACAACAGATTTTTCTTTTGCTGTATTTCAAGCCGCTAAAATAAGTTTTGAATCAACAATTTTTGGCGATGGATTTGTAAATTTTACCGGAGTAAAGTTTGCTGATTCAACTGTAAGTTTCAGACGTACCCGTTTTGGGGATGGGACCATTGATTTCCGTTTTGCGGAGTTTGGTGAAGGAAATCTTAGCTTTCATTATTCACATTTTGGTCTTGGTGATGTTTCATTCGTAAATACAAATTTTGGCGACAGCAATGTCGATTTTCAATCTACCACGTTTGGCGATGGCAATATTGATTTTAAGTACGCGAAGTTTGGGAAAGGTGATATTTCTTTTGAAAAAACAATTTTCGGGAATGGAAAAAAAGATTTTAAAGCTGTTGAATTTGGCGAGGGAAAAGTGGACTTTAAAAGAGTTCAATTTGGCAATGGTGATATTTCATTCGAAGGCGCAGAGTTTGGTGCAGGCAAAATTAGTTTTAGGCTTTCAACTTTCGGCAAAGGTCATATTAGTTTTGAAATGGCTGACTTTAGAAAGACGGAGGTGTCTTTTGAAAAAGTGGAGTTTGCTTCTGGCCGGGTAACTTTTCGGGATGCTAAAGTAGATCAGATCACATTTAAGGCAAGTCAACTGGATGCCTATTTTGATTTTAAATTTTCTCAATGTAACTATCTCGATCTTACCGAAACTATTATAAGAGATGTTATCGATTTTCTTTCTGATGATGTGAAAACAAACATTAAACTCCTGAATTTTTCGGGAATGAAAAATTTCGGGAGAATAATTATTGACTGGAAAGATAACGATGTTAAGGCAATTATCTATAATCAAAAAGAAACTTCTTTTCGTCAAAAAGCTAACCAGTTTAGAGTTTTGAAAGAAGAGTTCCATAGTGCAGGAAAATACAATGATGAGGATAGAGCGTATGTCGAATTTAAACGTTGTGAACAAAAAGCTCATTTAGAAGTGGACTTGAAGGAACACCCTTTGAATTTTCTTTGGGCCTACCCATCCTATTTTTTTAAGTGGTTAATATTTGATAAAATGGGCAAATATGCAACAAACCCGATGCGTGTGATTCTTAGTGTGCTAATTGTTTACTCTGTTTATGGTCTTTTATATTTTGTTATGCCTATGTTTTGTGACGCTTCTCTTGAATCGTCATACCAATTAAAAGATGCACATTCTATTGGTGTGGCATTCTACTATAGTGCCGTTACCTTTTTTACCATTGGATTTGGGGATTATTATCCGATGGGATATTTAAGAGTTTTAGCTGCTACCGAAGGTTTTTCCGGAGTCTTTTTGATGTCCTATTTTACGGTTGCCTTTGTTAGGAAAATTTTAAGATAAATTTTAATAAATAAAATAATTTGATAAATTAATTAAATGCGCTACAAACTAGGAATTGATATTGGCGGTACGTTCACAGATCTAATTTTAGTCTCTGATGAAGGAACAACCACCATCCACAAAACACTTTCTACCCCTCTTGATCCCTCTATTGGATTTATTAATGGTATCAGCGAACTGGCTGAAATGATAAAGTTGCCTTTCGGGAAATTTATTAATTCCATTGATACCATTGTTCATGGAACCACAGTAGCAACTAATGCTTTGCTTACTTTAAGAGGAGCAAAAACAGCACTTGTTACCACCAAAGGTTTTCGTGATGCATTGGAAATGAGAAGAGGAATTCGTGAAGAACAATATAATAATCATTATAAAAATGTAACACCGCTTGCGCCTCGCTATTTACGATTTACTATTGATGAACGTATTGATGCCGAAGGAAAAGTGTTGAATAAATTTGATGAAAAAGAACTTCTCTCCATCATTAAAAAAATAAAAGAAGAAAAGGTAGAGTCTGTTGCCATTTGTTTTTTGAATTCATTTAAAAATGATATCCATGAACGTAAAGCAGTCAGGTTTTTAAGAAAAGCATTGCCAGGAATCTTTGTAACTGCTTCATTCGAAGTATTGCCATCCATTCGTTTTTATGAGCGTGTGAGTACAACTGTTGTTAGCGCATTTGTTGGACCGATCGTTGCAAATTATTTTGATAAACTTACACAAAAGTTAAAAGGCATTGATTTCAAAGGACAATTACTGATCATGCAATCAAACGGTGGAGTGGTAACACCGGATGTTGTGAAGAAAACACCAGCAGTTACTGTTCTTTCAGGACCTGCAGCAGCACCAACCGCAGGAGCATTTTATTCTGCTTTGTTAGGATATAAAAATTGCATCACGGTGGATATGGGTGGGACGAGCTTTGATGCTGCTCTGGTAATTGAAAACCAAAGTGTAACCAGTACCGAAGGAAGTATTAATCGCTATCGCATTGCATTGCCATCATTGGATATTATTACAATTGGTGCCGGTGGAGGAAGTATTGGCTGGATAGATAGTGGAGGTCTTTTACAAATGGGACCTCAAAGTGCTGGCGCATTGCCTGGTCCGGCTTGTTACGATAGAGGAGGGGAACTTCCTTCCTGTACAGATGCTGATCTGGTTCTTGGATACCTGAATCCTGATTTTTTTGCGGGAGGGAAATTAAAATTAGATAAAGCAAAAGCTGTAAAAGCGATCAAAGAGGAACTTGCTGCTAAACTTGGTTTAACGGTTGAAGAAGCTGCCGCAGGAATGTATCGTATCATCAATAGCAACATGGCGCAAGGTGTTCGTCAGGTTTCAGTAGAGAGAGGTTATGATCCACGCGAATTCTTGTTTATTGTTGCCGGTGGTGCAGGATCCATACATTCTTCTGAAATATGTAAAGAATTAGAAATCTCCATGTTCCTTGTTCCGAATGTGTCTTCTATTTTTTGTGCAGCAGGGATGTTGCTGGGTGATCTGAAACATGATTATATCCGTTCGTATTTCACTTCTTTCAATAATATTAATAAAAATAAATTCCTTACACTATTTAATGAAATGAAAGAAGAGGGTATGAAAACATTGATTGAAGAAGGAATTAAAAAGAATAAGATCGAGTTTTATCCTGTGTTGGATATGCGTTATCTGGGGCAATATCACGAAGTGCAATTACAAGCTGATTGGAAAGATGTTACCAACTTTAAATTGGATAATATTTTTGAAACGTTCCATAAAGAACATAACCGGCAGTTTGGTTATTCCTTGAAAGAGGAAGGAACTGAAATGGAACTTATCAATGTGAGATTGAGAGTGATCGGACAAAATGAAAAACCAAAATTTTTATCGGGAAATAATAATTCTGTTTCTGCAGAATCTGCGATCAAAGAAAATCGTGATGTGTATATTCCTGAGTTGAATAAATACAAAAAAATTCCTGTTTATGATGGTGATAAAGCTATATATGGTGCACAAATAAAAGGTCCTTGCATCATTGAAAAAATTACCACTTCAATTTTTGTTAGTGAGAATTACGATTGTATTGTAGATAATTTTGGATCGATCATCGTGTATGAAAAGGGAATGATTACAGAGATTTCTAAGAAGATTTCAACGATTAAATTGAATAAAACAGAAAAAGAATCAGCAATTAAAAATTAATGAATAAGGAAGATAGAGATCCATTGACAGAAAAAATTATTGCTTGTGCCTTTCAAGTGCATAATGAGATTGGCCCAGGCTTTCTTGAAAAAATATATCATAAGGCCATGATTCTTTTTTTTAAAATTGATGGATTAGATGTTGAAACAGAAAAGTAATTTAATGTGATATTTTAAAATGAAAATGTTGGAAAATTTCGTTGTGATTTGGTTGTGGAAAATAAAGTAAATAGTGGAGTTCAAAGCAGTATCAGGATATCTTCCTGTTTTGTTTGAGCATCAGGTTCTTTCTTATCTAAAAGCATCAGGAAAAAGTACAGGCTTAATTATAAATTTTGGAAATAAAAGTTGTGAAATAAGAAGATTAATATCAAACCAAAAATCGATGTAATCTTTCTTTAATCTTGTAATCTTATTTAATATGAAAGTAGATAAAATATTAATTTCCATTTTCCAGCGTTCCTTCAAATCCATTACAGATGAGATGAGTATTTCGCTGACTAAAACTACACGATCTCCAATTCTTTGTGAAGCGAAGGATTTTGTAACGGGTCTGTATGATGCAAAAGGACAGATGTTAGAGCAAACAGAGAATCTTCCGATCCTGTCTTTTTCTTTGGGGCCTGTTTGTAAACATCTTTTAGAAGTATATGGAAAAGAAATTTATCCCGGTGATGTGATTATTCACAATGATGTATTCACCATGGGAAATCAGAATAATGATGTGGCCATTTTCAAACCAATATTTTTGGGAGAAACATTAATTGGTTGGTCTGCTGCAAAAGGGCATCAGGCCGATATTGGGGGGGCAGTTCAAGGTGGTTATAATCCAAATGCAACTGAAGTTTGGCAGGAAGCAATTCGTATTCCGGCAACCAAATTGTACGACAGAGGCAAACTTCGTAAAGATGTTTGGAATCTGATCTTTGCAAACATTCGTTTGAATATTGTGGAACAGGATATCAAAGCACAGATCGGTGCTTGTACGCTTGGAGAAAGGCGTTTTCAGGCTTTTGTGGAGAAATACGGATTAGAATGTTTTGAACTGCACAAGCAAGAGTTGTTCAATGCAACTGAAAAAATGATGCGTCAGGAAATAAAAGAAATTCCAAATGGAGTTTATTTTGGCGAAAGTATGGTGTATTACGATGGAAAACATCCCGGAAGTAAATTCCCTATTAAGGCAAAAATAACGGTGAAGAATGAGGACATTGAATTTGATTTTTCAAAATCATCACCTCAAACAACAGGCTTTGTAAATGGAATTTATACATCAACCTGTTCTGCAATAACACTTACTTTCCTTCAAATGGTGAATCCAAATATTCCGCACAACGAAGGAATGATCAAGCCTTTAAAATATATTGTACCGGAAGGTACAATTTTGAATGCCCGATATCCGGCCGCAACAACTTTTGGAAATCATTTATGTCCGCAAGTGGCTGATAGTATTTTTAAAGCATTGTCAAAAGCGGTTCCTACACGTATCACAGCGGGTTGGAATCATTTGCTTTGTTCATTGTTCACAGGAAATCATCCGCGAACAAATCGCAAATACGTGGACATCTGTTTCCTGGGAATGAAAGGTGGATCAGGTGCAATGTTAGGGGATGACGGGTATGATCACATTGGAATGATAGATGCATCGGGTGGTGTGCTTGATCAGGATTATGAAATGTATGAGCAGCAAACTCCGCATTTAATAATGAAACATGAATATCTCTGCGATTCGGCAGGAGCAGGCAAATGGCGAGGTGGATTGGGAACAGAAACTATAATTAAAGTGGGAGCTAACAATACGAAAATGGTAGTGTTTGGTGATGGTGATGTGGTTCCTGCTTATGGATTAAAAGGTGGTAAAGAAAGTATCTTGAATATTCTTGAATTGCGTTACCCGAATGGAAAAAAGAAAAGACCATACAGCAAAGATATTGTGGACGATATTCCTTCCGGAACTATTTATTATCAAGTTGCCGGTGGTGGCGGAGGTTACGGAAATCCAAAAGAAAGAGGAAAAGAGCAAGTGAAGATGGATGTGAAAAATGGAATTGTTTCTAAGAAAGTTGCTGAGAAAGTTTATGGAGTAAAATGAAATCTACGAAATACGAATGGGTACGAATATACGAAAACGATAAAATGATGATCTACGAAATACGCCCTTCGACAAACTCAGGGTGACTACGAATATACGAATGAAAAAAAATAATTTAAATATTGAATGATTTGCGTTAGGGATAGCAGCGGAAATCCTTTTGAGAGGAACGAGCAAAAGATTGAAGCGAATAGCCCGACCCGCAGGGTAACGCCCAAAATAGAATAATAAGATTATTTAAAAAATTATAAATATGCAGCATACCACAATTTTACCGGATGGTTGGCCAACACCAAAAGGATATTCCAATGGAATACTTGCAGCAAAAGGCAGAGTACTTTTTTTAGCTGGTCAGGTAGGTTGGACCCCTGAAGAAAAATTCGCAAGCGATAAACTGATCCCACAGTTTGAACAAGCATTAAAAAATATTGTTGCTATTGTAAAACAAGCAGGTGGAAAACCGGAAGATATTTGCAAGATGACTTGTTTCTGCAAAGACAGAGCACAATATTTAGAAAGCAGAAGAGAGTTAGGAGCTATCTGGAAAAATATCATGGGAAAACATTATCCCTGCATGAGTATGATTTTCGTGGTGGATTTGTTGGATCATCCTGCATTAATCGAGATTGAAGCTACAGCAGTTATTCCTACTAATAACGAATAAACGAATTACGAATGAGAGTTGTGTTAAAAAAAGAAAATTTGTTATATCCTGAACTATCTTTTCAGGTTGTAGGAGTTTTATTTGAAGTAAGTAATACATTAGGATATGGCTATCTGGAAAAATATTATCAAAAAGCAATTGCAGCATTACTTAAAAAATCAAATATAAATTTTAAGGAACAGGTTAAAGTTGAAGTAATAATTGGAGATGAAATTATAGCAGAAGGTCGTGCGGATTTCATAATTGATGAAAAAATTATTTTGGAAATTAAAAAAGGTGATTCATTCCGGAAAGATAATATTGATCAATTGCACAGTTATTTAAAAATGACCGGAATGGAGCTTGGCATCCTTGCGAATTTTACATCAAAAGGATTACTTTATAAAAGAATCGTAAATATTCGTAATTCACAAATTCGTAATTAGTAGAACGATGGACTTAAATATTCGTAATTAGTAAATTCGTAATTAGTAGAACGATGGACTTAAATATTCGTAATTAGTAAATTCGTAATTAGTAGAACGATGGACTTTGAATTAAACGAAATACAAAAACAAATTCAACAAACTTTTCGAGACTTTACCGATAGGAGAGTAAAACCTGTTGCTGGTAAATTAGATGAAGAAAAAAAGTTTCCTCACCAGCTTTTTAAAGAAGCCGGGGATCTGGGATTTTTTGGGATGCGTTATCCTGAAAGTGCAGGAGGAAGCGGATTGGATATTGTTTCCTACTCATTAGCTGTAATTGAAATGGCAAGAGGATCCTTGTCGCTGGCTGCTGTTTGTACCATGCAATCATTAATGGGAACCTACTTTCTTTATCGTTTTGGTAATAAAGAGATCATTGAAAATTATTTTGATGAAGCCCTGAAAGGTAATAAAATTGGTGGTATTTGCATGACGGAGCCTAATGCAGGTTCCGATTTAATGGCAATTAAAACACTTGCAAAAGTTACTGATGATGGCTTTATTCTTAGCGGACAAAAGACCTGGATCACATCAGCTCCGGTTGCTGATTTTTTTACGGTGCTTGCACGAACCGATAATCATGAAAAACTCTCCATATTTTTTGTGCCTGCTGATTTGAAAGGAGTGATTGTTGGAAAAAGTATTGAGAAAATGGGTGTGCGAGCTTCCGTAACCAGTGAAGTAGCTTTTGTTGATGTTCAGCTCCCGAAAAAATATTTGCTTGGCGAAATTGGTGGAGGAACAAAATGCCTTATTGAAATTCTTGCCGAGATCCGGATCATGACCGCTGCTCTTGCTATCGGAGTTGCAACAGCAGCTTATGAAGATGCTTTGAAATATGCCAATGAGCGTTCACAATTTGGAAAACCAATTGGGAAATTTCAGGCTGTACAAATGAAATTTGCGGACATGGCAGTGAAACTGGAAACATCCAAACATTATGTGATGTATGCAGCAAGCTTAAGTGATAAAAATCTCCCGCGTCAGAAAGAAGCAATGATAGCAAAGCTCTATGCTTCGGAATGTGCAGTAAATATATGTGATGAAGCATCCCGTGTACTTGCTTCTTATGGTTACGCAGTTGAATATAATGTAGAAAGGTATTTACGGGATTCTCGTTTTACGTTGATTGGTGGGGGAACCTCAGAAATATTAAAAATAAATATTGCAAAAGAATTAGGACTATGAGAAGTTCTACGAATTACGAATTAAACGAATTACGAATGAGATTTTCCAATTTATCAGATGTTTACGTTAGTATTTCATCTTTATTCGTAATTCGGCCATTCGTAATTAGTAGTGTAATATATTCACTTTTATTTGCAGTTTGTTCATTCGTAATAAATAGGTAAAAATATGAGTAATATAAAATCATACGGAATCGCATTACCTCATTTCAGAATCGAGGATACTATTCTTCACCCCAAAGGAAAGAAAGGCATAACAAAGTCAGTTTGTTTTTCTGATGAAGATTTGATCACACTTGCTTTTCAGGCAGCATCAAACTGTTTGGATGTCAGTTCGAGCGGAGTCGAGAACTCAAATCTCAAATCTAATATTGATGCAATTCTCTTTGCCTCATCAACTCCGGTTTTTAAAAATCGGTATCATGCTTCTTTTCTTGCTGATCAATTAGGTTTACTTCATGGCATTTTAGCGCTTGATCTTATAAATTCAGCCCGAAGTGGAACGGATGCCCTGTTATTGGCAAATACATTAATTGATTTCGGTAAATACAAAAATATTTTGGTGCTTGCTTCTGATGTTCATTTTCCTTCAATCGGAAAAGAGCTTTCAACTCCCTTCGGTCATGCTGCCTGTGCAATTTTGATAGGTAATGAAAAAGGTATTGCAGAATTTACTTCAGCCAAATCATACAGTTCTTCACTGGCTGAAGAATTTTCTTACAAAGGAAATACTATTCAGTATGATCCTCGATTTAGCCGTGATGCAGGATTTAAAGCAAACCTGACTTCTGCACTTAAAAGTTTTGCGTCTAACCCAAAATCGATTGATGCTGTAATTTTAAATTCTCTTTATGCTCGAATGGCAGGAGGGATTTTTGCGAAAGCTGGTTTTGAAGAAACACAATTTGCAATGGACACCCTTTCTTCCAAACTAGGAAATACAGGTGCTGTTCATGCGTTACTGCTGTTAGTGAATGAAATTGAAAACGAAAAGAAAACCATCTTACTTGCAGATTACACAAACGGAACAAACTTTTTTGAAATAAAAAATCAAGGTTCCAATTCTGAAAAAGTACTGCAAGAGCAATTGAAAAATTTCGAATTAATTAATTCTTATCAGGATTATTTATTGTTGCGCAAAACAGGAAATTTCAATTCAGCAAAATACGAAACCAAAGAAATGTTTTCTTCTGAAATGATGCAGGAACGTGAGAAAGACACCTTGCAATATCTGAAAGGTTTGAAATGCGATAAGTGCGGAACCATTTATTATCTGAAATCTACTCGATGTAAAAATTGTAAAGAAGAAAATTTTTCAGATGTTCAATTATCAAAAACTGGAATTGTTTATACCTTAACAAGCGAACATTATTTTCCAAGTTCATTCCCTCCAATTCATATGTTGGTAATTGATCTGGATGGTGGGGGAAGGGTTACAGTTCAACAAACTGATACCATGTATCCTGAAAAAAATAAAATAAAGATCGGTTCGAAAGTGAAATTGGTTTTACGAAAAATGATTGAGAATGATATGAAACCAAATTATTTCTGGAAGGCTGTAAATCTATGAAATACGAATTGATACGAATAGAATCTACGAATACGAATTAGTACGAATATACGAATAGATGAAATTAAGAATGTAAAATTCACAATTAAGAATTAATGAAAGATATAGCAATAATAGGCATTGGAGTAACAAAGTTCGGTGAATTGTTTCATCAGAGTTATGACGACTTGGTGCGTGATGCCGCGATGCAAGCTGTGAACGATGCTCAGATCAATATGGATGAAATTGGGGCTGCATGGCTTTCAACTGCATTCCCTGAAATAGGTGTTTTTAAAGGTAGAAGCGGAATGGATCTGTCTGAGCCACTTTCTTTGTATAATATTCCTGTAACAAGGGTTTCAAATTTTTGTGCCTCAGGCGCAGATGCTATACGCAATGCCGTGAATGCATTACGTGCAGGAGAATGTGATGTAGCGATGGCATTGGGAGTGGAGAAGCTTCGTGATCGCCAACCGCAGGATAGTATTGTAAAAATGATGGTTGAATACGGACATCCGTTTTTACAAAAAGGATTTACAGCTGCCGGTACATTTGCTGTATATGCAAACCGGATGATGAAAGAATTTGGTGTAACCCGTGAAGATATTTCAAACGTTTCGGTGAAAAATCATTTTCATGGTTCATTAAATGAAAAAGCATTCTATCGTAAACCATGCACACTTGAAGAAGTAATGAGATCACAAATGGTTGCTGATCCTCTTACCGTTTTGGATAGCTGCCCGACCACTGATGGTGCAGCTTGTGTGATAATTGTGCGTGCGGAAGATGTGAATAAAAATAAACACAAGCCTGTTTTTATTAAAGGTGTTGGACTTTCTGTTTCAACAGGATGGGATCTTCCTTTCTTCGATCCCAATCATGATTTTCTTTCTTTTGAAGCCACACGCAATGCAGCAAAAATGGCTTATAAACAAGCAGGTATTACAAATCCAATTGAAGAACTGGATTTGGTGGAAGTACATGATTGTTTTTCAATAGTCGAATTATTAACTTATGAAGATCTCGGATTATGCAAACAAGGGGAAGCAAAAGATCTGATACGAGGAAAAGAAACACAACTCGGAGGGAAAATTCCTGTGAATGTGAGTGGTGGACTTTTATCTTGTGGACATCCGGTTGGTGCAACAGGAATAAGAATGGTGGTTGAAGTTTCCAATCACTTGCGCAATTCTGCAGGTGAACGACAAGTGAAAAAAGCAAAAAGAGGATTAACACATAATATTGGAGGTCCAGGTGCTATTGCATCGGTGATCATTCTGGAAAATTAAATTTTACGAAAATACGAATGAATACTAATCTCCGAATAAAGTAAAATGCAAAATCCGAAATTAAAAATTGGATTAATTCGATTCATAAATTCGTACAATTGGTATTTCGTAAAGCAAACTAAATTATATAAAAGATGAAAGTACTACTTAGCAAACCCGGACTTGATGGTCATGATGTAGGAGTGAAAGTATTGGCTCACGGATTAATTGATGCAGGATTTCAGGTTGTTTATACCGGACTCCGGAAAACAATTGAAGAGATCGTTGATATAGCTGTAAAAAACAAAGTGGACATTATAGGTATGTCGATACTCTCCGGGACACATTTAGTTCTTGCGCAAAGAATGAAAGAAGTTCTTGCGGAAAGAAAACTTAATATTCCATGGTTTGTCGGAGGAAATATTCCTGCAAAAGATATTGAAAAATTGAAAAAGCTGGGAGCACACAATGCATTCGCTACCGGGAGTAAAGTGGCAGATGTGGTTAATTATTTTAATTCGATAAAAGTAAAAGCATGAGCACAACAAAAACAAAAAAAACGGCTGAAGATCTGGGTGTAAAAAGAGTATATTTAGAATCAGGTCTTGAAGTTGACCCTGTTTATACTGCAAGCGATACCGAAAATTCAAATAGTAAGAATGAAATGCCTGGAGTATATCCTTTTACCCGTGGTATTCATCCTACCATGTATCGTAATAAACCCTTTACGATTCGTCAGTATGCGGGTTTTGCTTCTCCTGAGGAAACTAATGAACGGTTTCAGTTTTTGATAAAAAATGGTCAGTCAGGATTAAATGTGGCCTTTGATCTTCCAACTCAATGTGGTCTGGATTCAGACGACCTAAGAGCATTTGGTGAAGTAGGGAGAGTGGGTATGTCAATTGATACACTTCATGATTTCGAAATTGCTTTTAAAAATATCGATCTTGATAAAATTACAGTTTCCATGACTATCAATGGTACTGCAATTATTTTGATTGCTATGTATATCGCCATGGCAGAAAAAGCCGGATATGATATTTCAACGTTGAGAGGTACCGCACAAAATGATATTTTAAAAGAATTTATCGGTAGAGGAACATGGATCTTTCCGGTAGATAAATCGGTGAAATTGGTGGTAGATACCATTGAGTATTGTGCTAAACACGTACCTAAATATAGTCCTGTTAGCGTTTGTGGTTATCATATCCGGGAAAGTGGTGCTAATCCGATCCAGGAAATGGCTTATGCTTTCTGTATTGCAAAAGCTTATACGGATGGCGCCTTGAGTAGGGGAATTACCATTGATGATTTTGCATCACGATTGTCTTTCAATTTTGATATTTATGGAAATCTTTTTGAGCAGGTTGCAAAGTTCCGTGGTGGAAGAAGATTATGGGCAAAAATAATACGTGAAGAGTATGGTGCTAAAAAAGACAGCTCCTGCTGGTTACGGATGATCGCTGGTGGTGGCGGTGGCGGATTGACGAAAGAACAACCTGAAAATAATATTGTGAGAAGCGCATATTATGCATTGATCAGTGCTTTATCAGGAACCCAAACCATGGCGCTTTGCAGTTATGATGAAGCCTATACCATTCCTACAGAACACTCAGCTGAAATTTCATTACGTACCATGCAGATCATGATCCATGAAATGGGTATTTGCGATACTGTTGATCCATTGGGTGGTTCATACTATGTGGAAGCATTGACCGATAAGTTTGAAGAAGAAATTAAGAAAGAAATGAAGACCGTTGAAAAATGGGATGGGATCGTGAATGCTGTTGCCACAGGGAAAATCCAAGAGTCGGTTTCTAAACAGGCTTATGTTAGAGAAATGGGAATGCAAACAGGAAAAGTCCCTAAAGTGGGAGTAAATATTTATACGAGAGAAGAAGAAGCGAAAGAGGTTGAATTTCATCCATACAATTTAGATGCAGCAAATGCTCAAATTGGAAAATTGAAAACAACAAAAGCTGCAAGAAATGCTGAAAAAGTAAAAGCTTGTCTGGCATTGGTAAAACAAGATGCAATCGATGATAAAAATTTGATGCCGGCAATTATTGCAGCTGTAAAAGAATATTGTACTGTTGGCGAAATTGTAACAGCCATGAAAGAAGTATATGGAGAATTTAAAGAACCAATTTTCTTTTAAACTGTTGCGGAATATGAATAAAGAAAAAAAAACATTTTGCGTCTTTGCGCCTTAGTGGCAAAAAATAATAAATGAAAAATAGAAATCAAATTACCGTATTATCTTTAGAACAAGCATTGGCTTTGCCTTTCGCTACCGAACGAATGGTGCAGCAAGGTTGGCGGGTAATTCGTATTGAGACTCCTTCCGAAGATGGTGGTGGAAATGCTGGTGATCCGAATCGTTATATAGGTTCTGATCTGGGTTATCATGATCTTCATTCCTATTACATTGCTCCGAATATAGGCAAAGAAGCAATTACGATAAATCTGAAAAAGAAAGAAGGACAAGATCTTCTTCTGAAAATAATTAAAGAATTGAATGTGGATGTGTTTATGTGTAACACCTTACCAAAACGTTACAAACAACTTGGAATAGATTTTAATACACTTTCACAAGCTAATCCAAAATTAATTTGGTGTGGTATTTCTGCCATGGGGCCTGATTATCCGGAGCGCGCTGGTTACGATCCTGCATTGCAGGCATTGATGGGTTATACGTTTATGACGGGGGAACCGGATGGAAAACCTGTTCCTTGCGGAATCCCTATCATCGATCTGAAAGCAGGTGATGAAGCATTTACCCAAGTGATCTTGGCGATGCTGGAACAAAAAAACTCTCCTGTGGGAAGGGTTGGGGTGGGGGCAGGAAAAGAAATTCATATTTCCATGGCGCAATGTGCTGCCAGTTGGCTCATTACCGCTTTACCTCAATTGGCATTTGTAAAAAACGAAAGCGAACTTTTTACGCGTAGTGGAAACGAACATCGCAGTTTTATTCCTTGCAATGCTTATCCGACAACAGATGGGTTTGTATATCTCGCTATCGGGAATGATTTGCAATGGAACAAATTCACTTCACTAAAAGGATTCGAGAAATTGTTTTCTGAGAGTAGAAAAACAAATGAAGGCCGCATGAAGGATAAAGAGAATATTTATCATGAGATCGGTGAGATAACAAAGAATTATACAACAAAAGAATTTTCAGATCTGTGTTTGTCGATTAATTTATCTGTTGCTCCTGTTAACTCTATCAAAGAAGTGGCGGCATTAGAGTTTGTGAATAAGAACATGCTGAAAACGAGTCTTCCAGATGGAAGAGAAGCAAAACTTTCACCCGCATCATACAATACTGAATATTTAGAAAAAAATAATTTTTTATTAAAGTGTTCACCACGATTGGGAGAACAAAATGAGATCGTTTATAAAGAAATTGGATATAGTGAAAGTGAAATTAAGCAGCTTGAAGAGGAAAGAATCATTTAATAAAATTTGATATGTAAACCCCTGTCAGGGTTTCAAACCCTGACAGGGGTATTATTGCTTGGTTTAAGATGTATGTGATAATCAACAATTCTAATTTCCCAATAAATGCAAAAACAGACCATTGACATATTAACTTCTTTCAGTAAAGCACAAAAACGTTGTGTTATGGGAAATGTTGCTGTTGCTCGTGGAGCGATTGAAGCAGGAGTGAATGGTGTATTCTCCTATCCGGGAACACCTTCCACAGAAATTTCAGAAGTATTTAATTTTGTCAATGATTTTCAAAGTAAAAAAGATTTTCAAAAAAAATATCCTAAACAAACCGAACATAAAATTTATTTTGAATACAGCATCAATGAAAAAATTGCATTAGAAAAAGCAATTGCTTATTCCATAGGAAATAAAAGTGCCATGTGTGTGATGAAAAATGTGGGGATGAATGTGGCCTCGGATGCTTTGATGAGCGTTACCTATCAAACAATTATTGCTCCTTTGGTTATTGTTCTTTGCGATGATCCGGGCTGTTTTTCTAGTTCAAACGAACAGGATTCTCGCTATTGGGGAAAATTTGCTTCTGTCCCAATGTTTAATCCGGCATCTCCGGAAGATGCATTATTAATGACAAAAACAGCTTTCTCGCTTTCTGCTCAATTACGATTACCGGTTATTGTTCGTATGACTACTCGTGTAGATCATTCTCGCGGAGTGATTTCGTATGGTAATTTTGATCCGAAAGAAACAATTGCTCATTTTGATAGATTACCTCAACATATTAATATTCCTGCACGTACAGCAACCGCTCATAAAACATTACTAGATAAACTAGATTCGGAACTTTTTGTTATACTGAATAAAAAGTTCAATACTGTTTTTCCATCTGTTAAAACCGGGAAGGAGCAAATGGGAATTATTGCGAGTGGTGTTTCTTTGGTGTATGCTCAGGAATTGTTATCAAGAAACAGCGAAACAAAAAATATTTCTGTTCTAAAAGTTGGTGTGATTCATCCTTTCCCTGAAAAAGATATTTTAACGTTTTTAAAGAAAGGAATTAAAAGAGTTTTAATTCTTGAAGAACTGGATCCACTCCTTGAAAATGATGTTCGAGTGATCATTCAAAAAAATAAAATTGATTGCGAAGTTATTGGGAAAGGATATTCAGGATTAAATGTTACGGGTGAATATACGTTGGATATTATTAGAAATGTTCTTGAAAAATTTACATCTTATTCTTTATGCAAAAAAGAAAATCAACCATTACCTGATGTCGATAAACTCCTTGCCAGTTTACCGCCTCGTCCGCCAACACTTTGTGCAGGATGTCCTCATCGGGCAACATTCTATGCACTTAAATTAGCTGTCCCTCGGGAGAATGGAAATATTATTTTGTGTGGAGACATCGGCTGTTCAGGATTGGGAGCATTACCTCCAATTCAAATGATCGATACGATCAACCACATGGGAATGAGTGTATCGATGGCACAAGGACTTTCGGAGGCAATGCATTTGAAACCAGAACAAGGGAAAGTTATAGCGATGCTGGGTGATGGAACATTTTTTCATTCCGGTGTGGCATCTTTGATCAATGCAATTTATACACGTGCAAATATTACGGTTATTATTTTTGATAACAGAACTATTGGAATGACGGGCCATCAGGATCATCCCGGTGCCACTCAACATTCAAAATATCAACAGATTGATATTTATTCGTTGGTAAAAGGATTGGGAGTGGAATGTGTTGAAACCATGATGCCTTTTAATTTGAAGGATACTTATGAGAAAGTAAAAAATGCAATTAACCATATAGGGGTTTCTGTTTTAATTGCAAGGGCTCCTTGTATTTTCCTTCCTGAATTTAAAGATGGGGCACTCGTTAGAAAGAGTTTGCATGTTGACCAAAGCAAATGCAATACCTGTTTTAATCATTGCGATGTAAGTATTTCATGTTCAAAAGAATATTCGGGGAAAGAAAGTCTTGATCGCGCAAGAGCAAAAGTTGTTGCAAAAGTACAGGTGTATGCCCAGGAACAATTATGCCCGGCAAACATTTGTAATCACGGATTTTTTAATTCTATCCTAAGTAAAAATTATAAATCAGCTTTAGAAATTGTTAGGGATAAAATGTTGTTTGCCGCTGTATGTGGGGATGTTTGCCATAAACCGTGTGAATCGTTGTTCAGAACTGAGAATGGGAAATCTGTTCCGATAAAAAAATTAAAAAACTTTGTTAGCAACATTGAAGATAATTTCAATGATTTTTCGAAACAAATTTCACGAGCAAAAGTTTCAAATAAGAAGAATAAAAAGATTGCTGTTATCGGTTCAGGTCCTGCAGGGTTAAGTTCCGCATATGATCTTGTTCAGGCAGGATATGATGTAACTGTTTTTGAGAAGAACGCTTCCGCTGGGGGAATGATCCGTTTTGTTATTCCTGATTTCAGGATGAACAAAAATAATATGGACAAGGAAATGAATGTGCTGAAGGAAATGGGTGTTCGTTTTAAATTTAATTCAATTCTTGGAAAAAATATTACGATAGAAAAACTTTCAAGCGATTACGATGCGGTTATTCTGGCAATAGGAATGTGGGATTCAGCGACATTAGAGATTGTTGAAAAAAATGTTTCTATTGGCAAAAAGTTTGACGCGATCAATTTCTTACGTTCCTACAATGAAAAGAATCTTAAAATAAAATCAGGTTCAACAATATTTATTGTTGGTGGTGGAAATAGTGCCATGGATGCTGCAAGAGCTGCAAAAAAATTCAACAAAAAAAATAATGTAATAGTTTCTTGCATTGAAAAGACAGATTCAATGCCGGCATTTGTGCAGGAAGTAGAAGAAGCAAAAAGGGAAGGCATCCGCATTATTGATGGTTGTTTTGCAGATTTGATCGTTGAAAAAAAGAATAAAATATCGATCTCATTAAAATCGTTTGATAAGAAGAAATATCTTGAAACTATAAAAGCTGATTATATAATTACAGCAATTGGCCAACGTGGCGATGCATCTGCATTAAATGAAAAATTAAGCCTGGATACAAATTTCAGAGTTAAGTCTGCAAGCAAGTACAAAAATGTTTTTTTTGCTGGTGATATTGCTTCAGGTAATCATATTTCTTTGATTGGTGCTATTGGCAGTGGAAAGAAAGCTGCAGTGAATGCAAGAAAGTTATTGGAAGGATATAAGTTTGAATACGAAGGAGAGTTTGCTTTAGATAAGTTGTCGAATTCTGAGAATGGAAATAAAAATATACTTAAGAAATTTGAAACCATAGATTTTGAAATTGAAAATGTTCATGACTTTAATTTATATCAACCTTGCGCCAAGTGTGATCATTGTATCGAAAATTTTGGTTGTCCGGCTATGGTAAAAGTGAATGGAAAAATAATAATTGATGATAAACGCTGTACCCGTTGTGGTTTGTGTATAGATGTTTGTCCGAATGGAGCTATTGATTGGGTTTAAAATATGATTCGGTGAAATGAATAAAATTATTTATGTTTAGTAGGGCTTTGCGTTTTCTTTGCGATTTTTTTTCTTTGCGAACTTTGCGAGAAATAGGTCACGCAAAGAACACAAAGATTTTCGCAAAGTATTAAGAACGCATGAACTGGAATAAAGGTTTTAATATTTAGATAACAGTGGATGACAAAAAAAAGTAAAATTATTATTGCCGGTGTAGGAGGACAAGGAGTTGTTTTTCTTACCGAAATTCTTGTAGATGCAGCTATTCGTGCCGGAATAAATGCTGCAACAAGTGAAATTCACGGACTTTCACAACGTGGTGGTTCTGTAGTAGCAGGAGTGACATTCGGAGAAAATACATTTGGATTTGTTGAAAATGCTGCAGCGGATTTTTTACTTGGATTGGAATTGTTGGAAGCACAACGTGCATTAAATTATTTACATTGCAATAGCATTGCAATTGTTGACAATACAAAGATACTTCCTCATTCTGTAAATGCCAAAAAAGGAGTTTATCCTGATACTGAAAAGTTTATCAGTTATTTGAAAAAAAATATCAAAGGAACTATTTTTATTGAGGAAGAATTTTTAGGTTTGACACCTGTGATGCGTAATTTAGTTGTCTTGGGAAAAGCGGCATCAGTAAAAAGTTTTCCGGTAAAATCGAAATTTATTGAAGAAGCAATTAAAAATAATACCAGAGGTGATGCTGAAAAATCACTTAAGGTTTTTAGGGAAGCATTGAATAGTGTAAACAAAATTAAAGCAGTTTAAAATAGGTCATACAATATTACATTGTCATTAAGTGAAAAATATTCGACCCCGAAGGGGGCGCATGTTAATAGCAAAATAAGATATTTCTATAAATATTAGACCCCGAAGGGGTCGAATAAAATATGTTTAAAAATAATATTTAATAATGTTTTTATAAAATGAGTAAAAAGAAAAAATTAGTTGTTCAGAATGTGGAAGTAACTTTTATTTTGAATGGAAAAAAGGTTACAAAACAAATTCGCCCTTCTCTGTTATTGATTGATTTTATTCGGGACGAATTATCTCTGGCTGGTACTAAACCTGGCTGTTTAGAAGGTGAATGTGGTGCTTGTTCTGTATTGATTGATGGTGCAGCAGTAAATTCATGTATGTATCTGGCAATAAATATTCATGGTAAAAATCTAACGACTATTGAAGGATTATCTGATGTTAATGGCTTGGATCCGGTTCAGGATTCTATGATAAAACATGGCGCTGTGCAGTGTGGATTCTGTTCTTCCGGTATGACAATGAGCATTAAATCGATGCAGATCAAATATAAAAAAGATAAAAAGAAGCCATCAAAAGAGGAGATAAAAAAAGGTTTGGAAGGGAACTTATGCAGATGTACCGGATATGTGAAAATTATTGAAGCAGCAGAAGCAGTGATAAATAAGGTTAAATAGGATAAAATTTTCGATTCAAAATAAATAAATATTATTTTATTAATATGAGTAAAAAATTAAATGTAATTGGAACACCAATACCGAAGATAGATGCAGGTATTCGTATCACGGGAAAAGCGGTTTATGGTCAGGATGTAAAACTACCGGGAATGCTTCATGGTGCTATTCTTCGTGCTGAGTATCCATGCGCGGAATTTACAATTGATGTTTCTGCTGCAAGAAAATTGCCCGGAGTTATTGCTGTTATTACAGCGGATGATATTGATTGCAATAACATTAGCTATAAAAAGGATCATCCGATATTAAAAAAAGGAGAAGTAAATTGTATTCGTGATGAAATAGCAGCTGTTGCCGCTGAAAGTAAAGAGATCGCTGAAAGAGCCATTAAACTTATCAAAGTAAAGTACAAAGAAAAGAAAGGGATTTATGATCCTTTCGATGCATTAAAGCCTAATGCTCCTCTTGTAAATAAATATTTGAAGGATAGTAAATTCGCGAAAAACATTTCTGATATTTTCTTCTACGAACATGGAAATCTGGAAGAACAAAAAAAGAAAAGCGCTGTTATTATCAGCAAACGTTTCGTATTACCTCGCGTAACACATTGTTGTATGGCAACAAGCAACATCACCGCTGATTATTCCTCTGTCACCAAACGCTTAACATTATATAGTTCAACACAAGTTCCGTTTTTATATCAACGCGACATGGCACATGCTTTGAAAATGAATGCCTCCGATATTCGTGTTATTCAAGTGGTGATCGGTGGCGGATTTGGAAGTAAATTAGATATGTATCCTTTTGAACCAATTGCTGCTATTCTTTCTATAAAAACAGGAAAGCCTGTTCAGATAATTTTTGACCGTGAAGAGGAATTTATTGCTTCACCTACGAGGCAGAATATGGTGATTGACTTAATAGCAGGGGCTGATAAAAATGGGAAATTCACTTTTCGTGATGTTACTATTGTAAAAGATAATGGTGCATTCACTTCCTGGGGCGCAACCACTCCTTTTGTAATGATGCAGACTTTTTCATCACTCTATCAAATGCCTGCTTGTCGGTTTGAATCAAAAGCCGTTTATACAAATAATATTTCAGCAGGTTCTTTCCGTGGTTATGGGAATCCACAAGCTGCTTTCGCTATCGAAAGTTGTATTGATCTGATGGCCGATAAATTAGGAATGGATAAAGCAGAAATTCGTTTGCTTAATGCAAATTATGCAGGTGAAATAACAGGACAAGGAATGCACTACGACACTTGCGGACATATAGAAGCCTTGAAAACCGTTATTGAAAAATCGGATTTACGAAATACAAATAAAGAAACTTTACGAAATACTAATAAATACGAATCTACGAATAAAGAAAAAGAAACAGTCAACACAGATTCGTATATTCGAAAAAATCCGTATTTCGTAGATAATGTAGATAGATATAAGCGGGGAGTGGGAATTGCTTCGATGATGCATGTTGGGGGTGGTGCTAAAATTTATCGATCAGATGGTTGCGGAACTACCTTAAAATTGGATGATTACGGACATCTGACTTTAATTACAGGCTCGAGCGAGATCGGTCAGGGCTCCGAAACTGTTTTGGCAATGATGGCTTCAGAGGAACTTACAATTCCAATGAATAAAATAAAAGTTATTAATACGGATACGGATGTAAAGCCTTGGGATGTTGGGGTGCATGCATCCCGTACCAGTTTTGTAGCAGGGAATTCGGTGTTAGGTGCTGTTAAAAAATTAAAAGAAAAATTAAATCAAAAAGCTGCTGTACTTTTAAAATGTACGATTGAGAATTTGATCTATGAAAATGAAGAAATAAAAAATAGTGACGGAAGTAATTCTGTTCGAATAGAAAAAGTGGTTCGTGAAATGCATTTTGGAGGACAAAATGAGCTGTGTACGGTAAACCATTTTTATGAACCAACAAGTGATTTTCAGGATAAACAGTTCAAAGGAAATGTTTCAGGTACTTATGCATTTGCTGCGCAGTCAGCTGAAGTGGAAGTGGATACCTATACCGGAAATATTAAGGTATTAAATATTCATGTTGCACAAGATGTGGGTAAAGTATTGAATCCACTAAACATCATGGGACAAATTGAAGGAGGTGTTTTGACTGGAGTGGGTTATGGAATTAGTGAAGAATTGATCATGGAAAATGGCAGGGTGCTAAATCCTAATTTCCATAACTACAAAATGTTAACAGCAAGTGATGTGCCTGATATTCATTTTTATCCAATTGAAACAAATGATTCATTAGGTCCATATGGTGCAAAAGGAATGGCAGAAGCTCCTTTGATACCTACCGCTGCTGCAATTGCCAATGCAGTTGCTGATGCGATCGGAGTCCGAATTTATTCATTGCCAATAACCCCGGAAAAGGTGTTAAAAGCAATAAAAGAAAAAACGGATTAAAAATATATTTAAATTCACAAAGACAAAAATTAAATAAATTAATAAATATAATTCTTCAACTTTATTATGAGACCATCAGACTTTATCGGGAACACACCATTATTAAAAATCAACGAAAAACTTTATGCAAAATTCGAAACGTACAATCCAAGTGGAAGTATAAAAGATCGTATTGCAGCATATATAATTAATGATGCTGAAAAAAATAGTAAGCTAAAAAAAGGTGATACTATTATTGAAGCAACAAGTGGCAACACAGGAATTGCATTTTCAATGATAGCGGCCGAAAGAGGATATAAAATGAAAATCGTAATGCCTTCAAATATGTCAGAGGAGAGAAAACAGATGATGCGTTTATTTGGTGCCGAAATTATTGATGTGGAACCCGGTGATTTTGACAAGGCGATTTCTTTACGGGATGAACTTGCAATAAAAAATGGATGGTTTAATACAAATCAATTTCATAATCCATTGAACATTGAATGTCATGAAAAAACTACAGGTGTTGAAATTGTTGAACAGGTTAAAAATATTCCAAACTTACTGTCCGCATTTATTCTTGGAACCGGTACCGGCGGTACTATGATGGGGTGTTATAAAACATTACATGACGTTTATCCGAAAATGAAATTAATTGCTGTGGAGCCTACTGAATCTCCTGTAATGAGTGGGGGAGAGCATGGCGTACACGGGATTCAAGGAATTGGTGATGGAAGTAAATTTCTGGTGGACTTAAAAAAAGTGGACCAAATACTTTTAGTTTCTACTGAAGAAGCCAAGATCCGGGCAAAAGAATTAATGAAAGAAAAAGGAATCTTTGTTGGACTGAGTTCAGGAGCAAATGTTTTAGGTGCTGAAAGATGGATTGAAAAAAATAATCCGGAGGGAATTGTTGTTACTATTCTCTCTGATAGAGGTGAACGATATTTAAGTTGTTTGTAGAGTTTGATCTGTTTCTTCGTGTAACTCCGTGTTCTCAGTGTCTCTGTGTTTTAAAAAATAAAAAAGGATCAGAGAACATCGAAAAAAGTATGAAAAAAAACGCAAAATAATTTGTATAAAAATTTTTAAAGAAATACTAAATGGAATTCGACATTGTAACACCAACAACAAAATCAGAACTTTTAAAAGCGATCAAAACGAATAAAAATAATTTTCGTTTTGGTGCCGGTTACACTGATTTAATTCTGGAATTAAAGAAAAAAAATGTGCTGAATGTTACTGTCATCAATCTTGCTCAATTGAACGACAAAAAATTTAATTCAATTGAAAGGAATTTAAAATTTATTAGAATAGGTGCATTGGTTACAGCATCATCAATCGTAAATGATAAATTTATAGAAAAAAATTTCCCTGTCTTACAGCAAGCTGCAAACAATCTTGCATCTGCACAAATCAGACAGGTAGCAACAATTGGCGGAAATATTTGTACTGCTTCACCTTCAGGAGATATTGCTTGTGCGTTGGTTGCATTAAAAGCAAAATGCGAATTGCTTTCATCAACAGGAAAGACAAGAACTGTTTCAATTTTAGAATTTTTTCTCGGACCTAGAAAAACGGCTATGAAAAAGGATGAAATTTTAAGCAGTGTTTTGATTTCATTAAATGAAAAGAATATAAATATTCATTCCGGTTTTATCAAAGTTGGAACAAGACGTTCGATGGAATGTTCAGTAGTTTCTCTTGCTTATCATATTCAATCGGATAAGAAAAATTTAATTACAAATGTTGGAATAGCGATTGGTTCTGTCGCTCCTACTATTCGTTTTGCAGAAAATGCTTGTGGATTTTTAATCGGGAAAAAGGCATCTTCTCTAGCTCGAGGTGAAAAAGAAGAATTTGCAGAAAAAGTTTTGAAGTATGCTTCACCTATTTCTGATATCAGGGCAACAGCATGGTACAGGAAAGAAGCGCTGTTCAATATCTGTAAAAGTATTTTGGAAAATTAAAATACTTCTAATTGTGAATAAGCGAATTACTAATAAGCAATATGAATTTTATAAGTAGAACTTTTGCTTCTAAAAAAAATTGGTAATTAGAAAATTGTTAATTCGTAGAATTTTTATATAAATAAAATTGTTTAAAAAACTAAAATGATAAAACTTTCCGCTAATGAAAATTTTTATGGATGCTCACCATTTGTAAAAAAAGTGATCGAAGAAAATGCCGGTTCAGTTTCTGTTTATCCGGATTATCAACAAGGTTTATTAAAAGAAAAAATTGCGTCAAAATATGATGTTCCCGTTGCAAAAATTATTTTGGGTGTTGGAACCGTTGGAATCATTGATGCGATCATTCGCTTATTGGTAAAAGAGGATGAAGAAATTATTACGTTTGAAAGAAGTTTTGTAGCATATGGTCAGCTTGCAAATTTGTATAAAAAGAAAATTCATTATGCTTCCTTAACTAATTTTTCTTGTGATACAATTGCCATTTTTCCGCTGGTTAATCCAAAAACGAAAGTTGTTTTTATTGCCAATCCTAATAATCCTACCGGAACAATAATAAATGAAACTCAGCTGAAAGCTTTTCTTAATAAAATTCCATCATCTATTTATGTTGTTGTCGATGAAGCTTATTTTGAATATGTTAGTGATAATTCTTTCCCGAACACAATTGAATTACAAAAAAAGCATCCTAACTTAATAATTCTTCGTGGCTTTTCGAAAATATATGGTCTTGCCGGATTACGTATTGGTTATGGTATTGCGGAAGAAAAAACAGCTGCTTTTCTGGAGAACTTTCGCGTTCCTTTTTCAATTAATTCCCTTTCTTCCATTGCCGCAATGGCTGCTTTGGAAGATCAGAATTTTGTAAAAAAATGTTCGGAGCAAAACAAGATGGAGCGTGAATTTTTAGTTGAAGAAATAAAAAAAATAGGTTATAACGTTTTCCCTTCCCATGGAAATTTTTTGTTTATGTTTTTTGAATCGAATGCTGATAAGGAAAGTGTTTTTAATAAACTTTCTGAAAATGGATTGATGGTTTGTAATCTTAAAATATTCGGTCAGGAAAACTCATTACGAATAGGAGTAGGGGATCGGGAAACCAACAAAAGGATTATTAGAAGCTTAACTATTCATTAAAAAATTTCATAAAAATAATCTTGTTTTATATTGGTCCGGCAGAATAGACAATAAGCAGTTTATTTTTTCTATTTTTGTGTAGCATCAATAATCTATTGTTTGAAAAATTATTTTAAATATTTTTTTCTCTTTCTCTCTGTTTTTTTTTCATCTGCTTTGTTGGCTCAGGATGAAACGCTGGTTCCTTCAAGTTCCAAAACCAATGAAACACCTTCCTTACCCAAACAGTTCTATTTCCTTAGCCCAAGAGTATCGGTTACAGTTCCTCATCCGATGGCAAATAAAGCGTTTAAAAAAAGTTTTGTTGGTATTTATGAAATTACTGGAGGCTTAAATGTTATGTATTATAAAGGACTTTTTATCGGAGCATCCTATAAAAATGGGTTACTTAAGATTACAGAAAATAAAATTTCAGATTTTAATGCAAGCATGAAGTTAAATAATATTGCATTAAAACTTGGTGTGGATTCTTATCTGGGTGAAGATAATAGAGTGGTTTTTTCTTCTGCTGTTTCTGTGGGTCAAAACTGGACAAAGTATTCAGGATTACATACTAAAGATCAAACGAAACATCCTGCTTTAACTGAATACAAATCTATTTTTGTTGAGCCCGAAATAAATTTATTTTTTTTGGTCGAGTCCAATTTTGGTATTGGAGCCACTCTATCCTATAGTATATTCGATAAAAATTTTGATCCTTATGAGTTAGCTTTAACTGATTGGACTTCATTTCAAAATGTTGAACCTGGTTCAACCAGCTATTTAAGTTTTGGTTTTGGATTTTATTACAGTTTGATCCCAAAGAAAAAACAAAAATAATATTTCGGTTCAATCCCTGTTAATAAATTATGACCAGTATTCCTTCAAAAGAAATTAAGATTCAACTTCATTCGAAATGTTTGGAATTTGTTGAACAACGAATTGCGAATGCCCGGCTGGCAATTAATGCTGCAACGGATTCAGGTAATGATGAAACAAAAAGCAGTGCCGGTGATAAACATGAAACCGGACGGGCAATGGCTCAGTTAGAACAAGAAAAAAGCGGGAAACAATTGCATGAAGCCTTGGAATTAAAAAAAATGCTCAATAAGATATCTGTAGATCAGAATTCGAAAATGGTTTCCCTGGGAAGTCTGGTAGTTACAAGTAATGGTAACTTTTATATTTCAATTAGTATGGGGAAAATAGTAATTGACAACATTACATATTATGCAATTTCACCTATAACTCCAATTGCAACTTTATTAATGGGCAATATAAAGAATTACACTTTTAATTTTAATTCGCAATTCTATATAATAGAAAACATTCTATGAGAAAGAAACACTGAACTTCAGTAGTGCTTTCCTTGGTATAGAATGTTTTAAGAAGATGAATAGGCTTTTTATTCCGAAGTAACCGGTTCTTTTTTAGTTTTTGATGTGTCAAAATATTTCTCCAATAATTCAGGAAGTTTTTCAAATGCTAGTCCTAATCCTTTGCTTGCACCTGCTGATTGACTTGGGATAAAATTAATCTGATCTTTTCTGCTTACCAAAAAACCAATCGGTTCTACACTAACTCCCGATCCTAGTGCACTTAGTTCACCACGCCCTTCTTTCGTGTTGGCACCTTCTCCGCCACCATATCCTAACCCAATTCCAATACGAATTACAGGAGCACAGGTATATTCACCTAAAGTAAATTGTTTTCCAACGATTGTTTCTGTTTTTGTTTCTTCTTTCAAAAAGTCAGTGATTTTTGAAAGCACTTCTTCATAATTTTTCATGTTTATTAATTTTAAGGTTTATGATTAATTTATATTGATCATTAGGAGATCCTATTTTAAAAAAGCTTGTAATATCCTATAAATGTTATTTTCTATTACTAAAATCACTTCATTTCGCCCGAAGTAATTGATGTAGAGTTGCCTCTTTTTGGTGTTCAAAAGAAAAAACAATGGAAATAATAGTGCATTTTGAATATAGTCTTTTGTGTCGATGTTCACATAAATTCGCTTTACTTTGAAGGAGTTTGCCACCGAAAAAAGTTTTTTAATCGAAATCTTTTTGACCTCGGCTGTTTTAATTTCTGATTTACCATTTTCTTTTTTCTGCTGCATATTTTTTTTTAACGAGGCATACTCTTTTTTTATACCGAATAATTTTAATTGAAAAGTTATTTTATCACTCATCATCATATCTATACTTCCAATCATTCTTATTCTTATCTGATAAATTTTTTTAATGGTATTAATTTCAATTACAATGGGTGTAAAAAGTAGAAAGAGTAATATTCCTAACAAAAAGGCTATTATTACTATCAGACCTATCAACATGAATGAAAATATTAGTTTGCAAAAGTGGATATATGCGCTGAAAAAGAAAAGAACTCTTATCAAAGTTTAATTTGATATTTATCACTTCAAAGGAAAAACCACAAGAAAGATGCATAAAGGATGATAACTAAAGAGCCTTAAGCCTGAAGGAGCAAAGCCATTATTGGATTAAATATGAATTTAAGGTGGTTTTGAATAATGTTACGGAAAAGCCATATTTGCCGAAGAGAAAAAATGATCAATTCAATTAAAAAATAAAATACCTTTTGATATTAATTTCAAAAGGTATTTTATTTTTTAATTCTTTTTTTTTGATTTCAAGTTTAGATTTTGAATTTTGTCTTTTTCAAAACTTCCTTGTATAAATTTTCATAAAGAGGCAGGATATTCGCGATATCAAATTTCTTTGCCTGTTCGTATGCGTTGTGTTTAAATTTATTTAAGGTGGTATCATCTTTTAAAATGTGAATTGCCTTTTCTGCCATATCATCTATATCACCAACATTACACATATATCCTGAAAATCCATCTTCATTTACTTCGGGCAACCCTCCAGAATTACTTGAAATGACAGGTACTTTTGCAGCCATCGCTTCTAAGGCTGCCAACCCGAAACTTTCTGTTTCAGAAGGCAATAAAAATAGATCGGCAATAGATAATACTTGCTCCGGATTTACAATTTTACCAAGTAATTTTATATCGTCACATGTATTTAATTCGCGACACAATTTTTCAATATTCGCTCTTTCCGGACCATCACCAACCAGAATTAATTTAGCCGGAATTTTTTTTCTCACCTTATCAAACACTCTTAACACATCATCTACCCGTTTTACTTTTCTGAAATTGGAGACGTGGATCAATACCCGTTCGCCATTTGGAGCATAAATTTTTTTATGACATTTTACATCGGTAAAATTATATTCATCTAAGCAAATAAAATTTGGAATAACATGAATATCTTTTTTGATATTATGGAAATTGATATATGTATCTTTTTTCAGACTTTCTGAAACAGCTGTAACTGCATTGCTTTGGTTGATTGCAAAAGTAATTACAGGTTCGAAAGAGGGATCTTTACCAACAAGGGTAATGTCTGTTCCGTGAAGCGTTGTAATAAATGGAATATTGATTCCTTGCGAAGCCAATATTTGCTTAGCCATATAAGCGGCAGAAGCGTGTGGTATAGCGTAATGTACATGAAGGAGATCCAGTTTTTCGTGTTTTACAACATCCACCAATTTGCTTGAAAGAACTAATTCATAAGGCTGATATTCAAATAATGGATAATCTGAAACGGAAACTTCATGATAAAATAAATTTTCAGAAAAAAAATCTAAACGCACCGGCTGACTATATGTAATAAAATGTACCTGATGTCCTTTGGCTGCTAATGCTTTTCCTAATTCTGTTGCTACTACTCCGCTACCCCCAAAAGTGGGATAGCAAACTATTCCTATTTTCATTTTTTCATTTTTTTATTATCCACATTCGTAAATTCGTTGTCACCCTGAGTTTGTCGAAGGGCGTATTTCGTAGATTCTAATAGTTCATTCCTAAATTATAAAAAACAAAACTCCAGATATCAGCATATTCTTCAATTTGCTTCGAAGTTGGTTTTCCTGCACCATGTCCCGCATTCGTATCAATACGAACTAAAACAGGGTTGTTACCTTTTTGTTTTTCCTGCAAGGTCGCAATAAATTTAAATGAATGGGCGGGCACTACACGATCATCGTGATCGCCAGTTGTTACTAATGTTGCAGGATATTCCACTTCTTTGATATTGTGCAAGGGCGAATATTTTATCAAACAATTAAAATAAATTAAACTATCGCTTGTACCATAATCACTGGCCCAGGCCCAGCCAATTGTGAATTTATGATAACGCAACATATCTAACACCCCAACTGTAGGAATGGCCACTTTTGCCAGGTCGGGGCGTTGTGTCATTATTGCACCGATTAACAAACCTCCGTTGGAACGACCATGTATAGCTAGTTTTGAGGAGGAAGTGTATTTTTCTTTTATTAAATATTCGGCAGCCGCAATAAAATCATCAAATACATTTTGTTTCTCACATTTGATTCCGGCTTTGTGCCAATCCTCTCCATAGTCACCACCACCACGTAATCCCGGAATGGCATATACACCGCCATTTTCTAAAAAGAGTGCTCTGTCCATTCTGAATTCAGGAGAGTAATACGAGTTGAATCCTCCGTAACCAAATAAGAAACAAGGGTTGTTTCCATCTAGTATTAACCCTTTTTTATAAGTGATGAACATCGGGATCATTGTTCCATCCTTACTTGGATAAAATATCTGTTTTGTTTCATAATCATCTGAATTGAAATCGATTTTTGGTTTGAACCAAATAGTCATTTGATTGTTTGTGATATTATATTTATAGATGATTGGAGGAGCTGTAAATGTGTTGTAGCTGAAGAAAGCAAGACTGTCATCTTTATCGCTATCAAACCCTTCCACTTTGCAAATACCGGGTAATTGAATCTCATGTTCTTTTTTACCATTCATGTCAAACACAAACAATCGCGTGGTAACATCCTTTAAATATTTTGCAACTAATTTACCATTGCACAACGAAACACTTTCAAGCAGATCATTTGATTCGGGAATTACTTTTTCCCATTTAGAGTATTCCGGTTTCTGAGTGAAATCAATTTGTAACAATTGATATTTGGGAGCACCTTTATCAGTAAGTACTAGTATCTTATTTCCTTCATTATGAATTACGGTATAGTTGTTTTCAAAATTATCAACTACCCAATAAAATTCTGAATTCGGTTTTGTAAGATCTTTTACAGCCAGTGTTGTTCCGCTTGTTGATTCTGAACCATAGAGCAATAATAATTTTTGATCATCAGTAGTTGTAGCAGAAAAATTGCGTAAGGGATGAGTTTTATCTTCGTAAACTAATACATCTTTTGCTTGTTCATCACCAACTTTATGAAAGAAAACTTTATGGTATTCATTTTTATTGGATAACTCACTTCCGCCTTTTTTAGGGGCATCATAGGCGCTGTAATAAAATCCATCACCTTTCCAGGCGATATCGGAAAATTTCACCCACTTAATTTCATCATTCAGTTTTTTACCACTGACAATATCTAAAACAAAAATTTCACTCCAGTCGCTGCCTGCCCTGTTAATATTATATGCTAAGTATTTTGCGTCTTTGCTGACAGCTAATCCTCCTAAGGAAGCTGTTCCGTCAGCAGCCAGTGTATTTGGGTCGAGCAAAACTTTTGGAGTACCTGTTAAACCTTCCTGAACATAAAGCACACTTTGGTTTTGAATTCCATCATTTTTATAGAAGAAATAATAATTCTTTTTTTTGAAGGGTGTACTTACCTTTTCAAAATTCCAGATCTTTGTTAAGCGTTCTTTTATTTTTTCACGGAAAGGTATTTTTGATAAATAATCAAAAGTAACTTTGTTCTCTGCTTTTACCCATTCTCCTGTTTCTGCTGATTTATCGTCTTCTAACCAACGATAAGGATCTGCTATTTTTGTCCCGAAATAGGTGTCAATTGTATCTGTTTTTTTTGTTACAGGATAAATCAATTTACTTGATTCTTCTTTTTTTTCACCGCTATTGCAAGCTGCAAAAACAGATAGTAAGATCATTGGCGTTAATTTTTTATACATATCGAAATTTTTATGAATGAATCAAATTTAGAGAAATTAATGAAATGAAAGTTATTAATTGATTATTGGTTCGTAGATTATGATGAATGGTTTTATGAGGAGCTGAAAAAATATTTTACCTTTATCCATCTTTAAAATAGTATTCATGAAAAAAATTATTCTTTCCTCGATCGTTTGCATTTCACTTGCGTCATGTAGTGGCAATAAACAAAAAGAAGAAACAAAAACCGTTGTAGATATGAATCCACAATTTGATAAATACAAAGAACAATTTATTGAGAATCTTTGGAAAATTTACCCGGGTTGGGCCAGTAGCCAGGGATATCATAAATACGATAGTATATTGATAGTTCCAAACGAGGAATCACGTTCAAAAGAATTGGCTTTTGCAAAATCAAATCTTGATTCATTGAAAACATATGATTTGAATTCATTATCTGATAATAATAAAACAGATTATTACATGATCGAAAATCAATTGAAATCAATTGATTGGAGCATCAATGAACAAAAATCATTTGAGTGGAACCCCTCAGAGTATAACGTTTCTGGTGCTTTCGCAGAAATGTTAAATGGGAATTACGATTCATTGGATATACGATTACGGAATTTTTATTTGAAGATGGCAAATATTCCTGCCTATTATGAAGCTGCCAAAAAGAATATTAAAAATCCTACATTGGAGCATACTCAATTAGCGATCGAACAAAATTTGGGTGGCATTTCCGTATTTGAAAAAGATTTTCACGAAGCATTAAATAAAGTTCATTTTGGGGAACATGAAAAGCAATCCATGGAAGCAACAGCCAAAGAATCGGTAAAAGCTATCAAAGATTTTTCAGATTGGTTAAAAAAGCTGGATAACAAAACACCTCGTAGTTTTCGCTTAGGTAAAGAATTGTATGCTAAAAAATTTGAATTTGATATTCATTCAGGTTATACTATTGATCAGATCTACGAAAAAGCTATCACTCATAAAAAAGAACTGCATCAAAATTTGTATCAGCTTGCCGATAAATTGTGGAATAAGTATATTGATAATCCATTAACCTGGGGGCAACGCGGACCACTACCAAAACCAAAAGATTCTTTGCAATTAATAAAAATGGTAATTGATAAAATTTCTGAAAAACATGTAAAGCCGGAAGATTTTCAAACAGCCATCGAAGAGCAAATGCCGGTGTTGATTGACTTCATTAAGAAAAAAGATTTGATCTATATCGATCCTTCAAAACCATTAGTGGTGCGAAAAGAACCCGACTATATGGCTGGTGTAGCAGGTGCTTCTATTTCAGCCCCAGGCCCTTATGATAAAAATGGGAATACGTATTATAATGTTGGAAGTCTTTCAGGTTGGGATAAGGAAAAAGCGGAAAGTTATTTAAGGGAATACAATCACTATATATTACAGATTTTAAATATCCATGAAGCAATCCCGGGCCATTATACCCAATTGGTATATAGCAATCAATCTCCCAGCTTGATCAAATCATTGTTTGGAAATAATGCAATGATCGAAGGTTGGGCTGTTTACACCGAAAGGATGATGCTCGAAAATGGATATGGAAATAACGAAGATGAAATGTGGCTGATGTATTATAAATGGAATTTACGAAGTACTTGTAATACGATTTTAGATTACAGTGTTCATACAAAAAATATGAGCAGAGAAGAAGCAATGAACTTATTAATGAACGAAGCCTTTCAACAAAAGACAGAGGCCGAAGGAAAGTGGAGAAGAGTTTCTGTAACACAGGTTCAGCTATGTTGTTATTTTACCGGCTATACCGAAATTTATGATTTTCGTGAAGAATTAAAAAAGCAAATGGGTGATAAATTTGATCTCAAAAAATTTCATGAAAAATTTCTAAATTACGGCAGCGCCCCCGTTAAATACATTAAAGAATTGATGCTGGCTGAAATGGAAAAAGAATCAATTAATTAGTTCAAGTTTAAATTCAGAAAATTATTATGTCTTCCATTAAAAAAATTGAAAATTTCAGTTTTGCTATTTATGATTCTGTTGGAATGGTTAATACGGAGCATTGGAACAGCATTGTAAATCATGGAAGTGAATTTTTGCAATTACCATATTTAAATGTGCTTGAGAAGGAGCATCCTGATAATATGCATTTTCAATATGCTATTATTTATGATGCGAATAAACCTATTGCTATTGCTTATTTTCAAATAATTGATTTTTCTACGGAGAGCTTTTCATGCATATTCGAGCAGAAAGAAGAGAAGATATTCTGCATACCTTCTAATTATTTAAAAAAATATTTTAAAAGCCATTTAAAACAAGCTGCGAATAAAATAAATATGCGTTTGTTAATTTGTGGGAACGCTTGTGTAAGTGGGGAACACGGATTTACATGTATTCCTGAACTAAATAATTCGACTCTGTTTGAGGCCCTGGCAGAACTTATTGAACGTATAAGCAGGACTGAAAAATTAAAAGGAAAAATTGCAGGCATTCTGTTTAAAGATTTTTATACCAAAAATGAAAAATCAACAGATGCATTAAAAGATTTTAAGTATCACAAATTTTTAGTGGAGCCCAATATGATCGTAGATATTCAATGGGGAAATTTTGATGAATATATTAATTGTATGAGCAAGAAATATCGCAACCGTGCTAAAACAATTATCAAAAAAGGGACTGATATTCAACGAAAGAGTTTTTCTTTAGCAGATATTCAAAAATATGCAGAACAGATCCAACTCTTATATAATAATGTTCATTTAAAGGCAAAGTTCAGAATGGCAACTTTATCTGTAAACTATTTTGCAGAAATGAAAAATGCGTTGGGAGATGATTTTAATTTCATGGCCTATTTTTATCAAGATGAAATGATCGGTTTTAGAACTTCCTTTGTTCAGAAAAAATCAATTGAGGCTCATTTTGTTGGTTTAAATTACGATTTTAATAAAGCCTTGGAACTATATCAAAATATTCTGTTTGATTATGTGAACGATGCAATAGATAATAAATCTGATCAACTTTATTTGGGACGAACTGCTTCAGAAATAAAAAGTACTATTGGTGCAGTGGCGCATCCGCTGTATTGTTATATTCGTCATCGAAATCCATTATCTAACAAGATAATAAAGCCCTTTATTGAATATTTAAAACCTACCGAGTGGATTCCACGCAACCCTTTTAAAGAAATTAACGTCCTTTAGTGAAGCCTAAGATGTGTAAAAGGTTCGATTTGTAAAAATCAATTTAAAATTTTACTTTGGGCAACATTATTTGTAAAAAACTAATTTTATTTCAAGATTATAAATGAAAGTACCTCAAATCTCTCTCTTAATTTTTTTTATTTCAATTTATTCTCTATCCTATGCGCAACGTGGGATAGATTTGAACAAAACAATAAGTGCAGCAAATACAATTGTTAATGAATATACTACGTTAACTACAGATGTTTCTACTGGTGCTACAACGATCACTGTTGGGGCAAGTGGATTAAATGCAAATAATCGTTTCGGACCAACAAGCGCAGCAAATAGCTTACAACCAGGCGATTTGATTCTGATCATTCAAATGCAGGGTGCAACAATTCTTGGTCAACCTGATACTTGGACCCCAACCATCAGTAACCCAAATGATTCTACCTGGGGAGCTATTACGGACTATAACAATACTGGAAATTATGAGTTTTGCCAGGTAAATGCCGTACCCAATACTACCTCAATAACTGTTGATTGCGGACTGACAAACAGTTATTCCTCAGCAGGGAAAGTGCAAATTGTACGCGTTCCCCGTTATAACTCCTTATTAATTCAGTCATCTGGTGTGCTAGCATGTCAAGCTTGGAATGGAACTACTGGTGGGGTTTTAGCAATCGAGGTAAATGGTAACACAGTAATAAACGCAGGTGGAAAAATTAATGTAACTGGGACAGGTTTTAGGGGAGGTGCATTATTAACACTTGGGGCAGGTCCGGTAACCACTTCTCTTTATTCATGTGTAAGCACCAATGTAGGCTCCAACAAAGGAGAAGGTATAGCTGGATTTAATACGGATTATACACCTTATGGAGGGAAATACTGTAGAGGTGCTGCTGCAAATGCCGGGGGCGGAGGAAATTATTGGAATTGCGGTGGCGGTGGCGGTGCGAATGCCGGAAATATAGCTACCTGGACAGGAAAGGGAAATCCGGATAATACCGGGCTAAATTATTCAACCGCATGGAATTTAGAGTCTCCTGGTTTTTCTGCTACAACTTCATCCGGAGGTGGAAGAGGAGGGTATTCATTTTCAAATTCTAATCAAAATGCAATTACATTAGGACCGGGTACCAATGGTGTAGGTAACGCCTGGGGAGGTTCTTTTCGTGTAAATTTTGGTGGATTAGGTGGTCGACCATTAGATTATTCTACCGGCAGAATATTTCTTGGTGGTGGGGGAGGTGCAGGCGATCAAGATAATAATCAAGGTGGAGCAGGAGGTTCTGGTGGTGGAATTATTTATTTTACATGTTACGGAAACATTACAGGATCCGGGAATGATTCCATTGTTGCGAATGGGAATAATGGCGGTAATTCCAATATTTCCGGTTTAAATGCAGGAAAGGATGCTGCCGGTGGTGCCGGTGGTGGTGGCGTAATAATATTAAATACTACAGGAAATGTTACAGGAGTGGTATTAAAAGCTAACGGAGGTAGAGGCGGTTATCAGCTGCAAGGTACACTTGGATTAGGGGAGGCCGAGGGCCCTGGTGGTGGTGGTGGTGGCGGTTACATCGCTCTTGCAAATGGTACTCCGGTGCAAATTGCAACAGGAGGTGCAAATGGAATCACTCAATCCCCGCATCTTACTGAATTTTTACCTAATGGTGCAACAAAAGGTGGTGCAGGATTAACAAATCAAGTTATTACTAGAGTTGATACCGTTTTGGCTTCAAATGTTACTATCTGTTCCGGAACTACTGCGAATTTAACAGCAACAATAAATGGATCAGTTCCTGCTACAATAAATTGGTATAACACACAAACAGGAGGCGCTTCTATTGGAACTGGTTCACCCTTCACAACTCCTGTCTTAGTGGCTAATACAACCTATTATGTTGGACTTTGTCCTGGGACTTACCGCATTCCTGTAAATGTAATAATAACATCCTCCTTGACTCCTTCTGTATCAATTGCATTAACAGCTGGAACTAATCCAATGTGTACAGGTTCATCTTCAACTTTTACTGCAACACCTACAAATGGCGGAACAATCCCAGGTTATCAATGGCAGCTGAATGGCTCCAATGTTGGAACAAACAGTACAACCTATACAACATCAGGATTAACAAATGGTCAGATAGTAACCTGTATTCTGACATCTAATGCGCCATGTGCAAGTCCGCTAACAGCAACAAGCACAGGGATAACAATGACGGTGAATCCCTCTGTTGTTCCTTCTGTATCAATTGCATTAACAGCTGGAACTAATCCAATGTGTGCTGGTGCATCTGCAACTTTCACCGCAACTCCTACAAATGGCGGAACAATTCCAGGTTATCAATGGCAACTGAATGGCTCCAATGTTGGAACAAACAGTACAACTTATACAACATCAGGATTAACAAATGGCCAGATAGTAACCTGTATTCTGACCTCTAATGCGCCATGTGCAAGTCCGTTAACAGCAACAAGTACGGGGATAACAATGACGGTAAATTCCTCTGTTGTTCCTTCTGTATCAATAGCGTTAACAACGGGAACTAATCCAATGTGTGCAGGTGCATCTGCAACTTTCACCGCAACTCCTACAAATGGAGGAACAATTCCAAGTTATCAATGGCAACTGAATGGCTCTAATGTTGGAACAAACAGTACAACCTATACAACATCAGGATTAACAAATGGTGATGTGGTTACCTGCATCATTACATCCAATTCACCTTGTGTAAGCCCGGTAACAGCAACAAGCACAGGGATAACAATTACCGTACAAGCAAGTGTAATTGCATCTGTTTCAATCGGCTCAACTGCAACAACCATTTGTCCGGGTACACCGGTTACCTTCACGGCAACACCAACCAATGGAGGAACAATACCAACATATCAATGGCAGGTGAATGGAATAAATACAGGCACAAATTCAAACACATTCACAAGTTCAACATTGAATGATGCGGATGCTGTAACATGTATCCTGACATCCAATTTAAGTTGCGCAACAGGTTCTCCGGCAACATCAAATTCATTAACAATGACAGTACAAGCAAGTGTAATTGCATCTGTTTCAATCAGCTCAACTGCAACA
>Ga0156174_1018_pt1 | contig 94133 bp, 85 predicted proteins | sample RifCSPlowO2_12_FD_107827 | JGI IMG/M metagenome (GOLD analysis project Ga0156174, IMG submission 107827) | Bacteroidetes bacterium RIFCSPLOWO2_12_FULL_35_15
AAAAAGGATATTGAAACCACTTTCAATATCCTTTGTTCAAATTCTTTGCTGTATTGCCTTTTAGACAATTTTACCAACTATTTTTTGCTATTATACCCTTTTAAGTTTTCCGGGATTTTTTTTAATAGGAAACTATTGAATAGCGGAAAACTTCTATCCTCTTCTGAACGTCCTGATCTTCCCTTCTTTCCCTTTCATTCTTTCTTTTTGTCCTGGTCCACCGAGGTTCACTTTTTTATTTTTTTCCTTTTTCTCGTGGAAGGCTGCGCCTCTTATTTCTTTTTCAGGTTTCTTTTTTATGTAGATCTTTTCAAACTTAGGTTTTTCCTTTTCTTCATCCGTAAGCACTTTGGAAACAACTACTTCTTCAGGTAAGGTTTCATATTCCATGGCTTTGTTCATCATTAACTCAATAGCAGCCTGGTGCTCTTGTTCCGGTTCATTGATAAAAGTAATGGCAATACCATCTTTGTTTGCTCTCCCGGTTCTACCAATGCGGTGAATATAATCTTCAGGAACTTCAGGTGTTTCAAAATTGATAACGTGGGTAACATCCGAAATATCCAATCCACGTGCTGCAATATCAGTTGCAATTAATACACGCAAATTACCTTCTTTAAATTGTTTTAAGATGTTGATACGTTGTGTTTGTGATTTCCCGGAATGTATCACACCGAAAGAATCGGGAATCAAGGTATTCATCTGATCAAGTAATTTGTCTGCTAATTTTTTGCTATTTACAAATACAAGTACTTTGCTTAATTCAGCATCCGTTTTAAGTAAATACTCAAGTAAGTTTACTTTTGTATTGTAATTAGGGACATGATATGCTTTTTGAATAATTTTTTCTAATGGTGTACCATGTGCAGCTACTTCAATTTTAAGAGGATCATTAAAATACCTGGAAAGTAATCCTTCAATTTCTTCATTCATTGTTGCCGAAAACAAAATGTTCTGTCTTTTGGTTGGCAATGTTTCTAGAAACGTATTTAGCTGTTGACGGAAGCCCAATCCAAGTAGTTGATCCACTTCATCGATCACTAATTTTTGAATATCTTTTAATCGGAGGATTCCTGTTAAGGTTAAGTCTGTTAACCTTCCGGGGGTGGCGACTAAAATATCGGTACCGTCATACACTAATTGTTTTTGTGTTTTGATATTGGTCCCACCGTAAATACCCTGATAACGTAAGTTTACATAAGTAGTCAGTTTTTTTATCTCTGCAACGATCTGCAAAACAAGTTCGCGGGTTGGCACAACAATTAATACGCGTGGAAATTTTTGATTGGAATAGGTTAATTGTCTTAAAATGGGCAATAAGTAAGCAAACGTTTTACCGGTACCTGTTTGAGCAATTCCTACCACATCCTTTCCCGACATAATTACGGGAAACGCTTTCTCCTGAATTGGAGTAGGCTGGAAGTACTCCAGATCTGTTAAGGCATTTAATAATGGTTTGCTGATATTTAATTCTTCAAAGGTCATTCTGTTATTTTTTTATGGAGCGTGAAGGTAATGAATTTATTGATAAATGAGATTGCTTCGCTTTGCTTGCAATGACGGTCAATTGGGCGTGTTTTGATTATTTCAACTTCCTGTTTGTTTCACGTTCTGTGTCACGCTTTTTAATGTCTTCACGTTTATCAAATATCTTTTTTCCTTTCGCTAATGCGATTTCTAATTTGGCTAATCCTTTATCATTTATGAATAATCGCAAAGGGATGATTGTTAATCCTTGATCTTTTAATTCATTCTGAAGTCGTTTTAACTCATTTCGATTCAATAATAATTTCCGATCGCGCTTTTCGGCAACATTATTATAGGTTCCATTAAAATAAGGAGCCACATGCATGTTGCGTATCAATAATTCCTTGAAATCAAAGACACAAAACGCTTCATTGATTGCAGCTTTCCCTTCACGTATTGATTTTATTTCTGTACCGGTTAATTGAATTCCTGCAACATATTTATCAATGAATGAATATTCAAAAGAAGCTTTTCTGTTTTTTATGTTAATGTTATTTTCAGTACTCATGAGGGTGCAAAGATAACTGAAATTAGATTGATTAGGTTAAAAGGGGTAATTAGGTTAAATAAGTTAAGTAGGTTAATTAAGGAATTAAGTTCAATGGGTAAATATCCAAAAGTTGAAAGACGATTAGTTTTTCAATTCCTTAATTAACTCAATTAACCTATTTGACTATAAGCACCGGCACCTTCACATTGTGGCGAACAGCATCCAGAGTAGTTCCAAAAATAATATCTTTTAAAGCTCTGTGGCCATGAGCTCCCATTACCAACAGGTCACAATTGCAGGAGTTTACAATTTCGGGGATGCTCTTTTTAGGATTTCCAAAGCCAAGTTTTACCTGAATTTTAAAACCTTGTGATGTTAATTCAGTTTTGTATTTGTCTAAATTTATGCTATCCGATTCAGTTTCAAAGTCCTTTATTTCATGTCCCATCATCCTTGCACCGGCTGTTTCAACAATGTGAATTAAAATATATTCGGCTTCTTTTCCTCCTTGCGCAATAGCATTACTAATGGCATTGCTATCAGTGGTGCTAAAATCAACTGTTATAGCAATACGATTATATTTATTCTCCATTTTGATCTTTAATTCTTCCGGTTTTCCATCGGGAACCTGATGCTGTTTTTGTTTGGCTTTGTTTATAATTGGTTTAAATGTAACATAGAATAACAAAACTCCGGCTCCAACTGCAAGTGGAACGGCAGTAAGATAAATAATTAACGGGCTTTCGGAAGTATGAATCCATTCTAAAAGTGTATCAATAACCAATTTTGCATTCAGACTTACAATAATAGCTGCAACTATCCAGGCAAGTATTTTCAGCCACATTTTACTTGCAAATTCACCCATTAACTTTTTATCGCTTGTCAGGTGAATAAGTGGTATTACAGCAAATCCTAATTGCAAACTTAAAATTACCTGGCTTAAAATTAAAAGACTTCCTAAAGATTCCTCACCTAATACATAGATGGTAATGAATGCTGGGATAATGGCAATTAAACGTGTAATAAGTCTTCGAAGCCAGGGCTGAATACGAAGATTCAGGTACCCTTCCATTACAACTTGTCCGGACAATGTTCCGGTGAGTGTAGAGCTTTGGCCGGCAGCAATCAGTGCTATCGCAAACAATGCCGGTGCAAGACTTGTTCCTAATACATCCTGAAGTAACTTATGAGCATCCTGAATTTCTGAAACATGTACTAAACCTGTACTGAAAAAAGCTGCGGCTGCAAGAATTAAAATTGCCGCATTAATGAATAAAGCAGCATTTAGAGCAATAAAAGAATCAATAAAATTAAACTTGATTGCTTCTTTTATTCCTTGCGGGGTTCTTTCAATTTTACGCGTTTGTACCAGGGAGGAGTGCAAATACAAATTATGCGGCATAACGGTAGCTCCGATTATCCCGATAGCAATATATAACGCATTGTTGTTAGGAATAGAGGGGATAAAGCCTTTTAAAAGTTCAATCCCATCAGGCTTTGCAAATATTAATTCAGCGATAAAAGCGAAACCGATAGTAGCAACAAGCACCAAAATAAATGCTTCCATTTTTCGGATCCCGTAACGTTGCAAAACCAATAATAATAATGTGTCGGCCACCGTTATTGAGATACCGGCCAAAAGCGGAATGTGAAATAATAACTGTAAACCTATTGCCATACCTATTACTTCGGCAAGATCGCATGCTGCGATAGCAATTTCAGCTAAGATCCAATTTAAAAAATTAACTACCGGAGGATAAGATGCTCTTGAAGCCTGTGCTAAATCGAGTCCGCGAACCAATCCTAATCTGGCACTTAAGCTTTGTAATAACAGGGCCATCAAATTACTCATAACTAAAACCCAAAGTAATTTGTACCCAAACTGGCTTCCTCCGGCAATATCAGTTGCCCAATTGCCGGGATCCATATAGCCAACACTCACCAGATAAGCCGGACCCATAAAGGCAAAAAGTTTTTTTCCGAAGCTAAGATTTTTGGTGATCACAACACTTTCGTGAACCTCTGATAATGATTTGTCTGAATTAGGTTTCATTTTATTTTTTAATGACTAAAATATTTTTTGCGACATCATTACTTATAAAAAGCGTATCTTTTTTGTTAACGATTATTTGCAATGACCTGTCAAATTCAACAATATCTTTGATTTTGATTTCATTACCTAAAACTAATCCCGATTTATCGAGAAACTGCAAAAATGCTGCTGAATGATCAACTACACCTGTCATAATAGACACATCGTTTTTTTTAAATTTTGATAATACCTGCGATTTGGAACTAATTAATTTTCCATTTGCGGTTGGAATAGGATCACCATGAGGATCTACCTTCGGAAAATTTAAAAATTTATCAATCTGTTCAATCAGTTTATCCGAATTAATATGCTCCAATTGTTCTGCTACATCATGAACTTCGTCCCATTTAAAATCCAACTTCTCTACCAAAAACATTTCCCATAACCGATGTTTCCTGATGATGTTAAGCGCCACTTTTTCGCCTTTTGTAGTAAGCGTAACTCCTTGATATTTCTGATAATTTATTAATTTTTTATCGGAAAGTTTTTTAAGCATATCTGTTACTGATGCGGCTTTGGTACTCATCCTTTCCGCAAGCGCATTTGTAGTGACCACATCACCTTCCTGCTCAATAAGTTTATAAATAGCTTTGAGATAGTTTTCTTCCGTGAATGAGTGCATCTGAAACATATATTTAAGACAAATATACAAAAAAAATATATTTTAATAAAAATATATTTTAGACTAGTCTAAAAATATATTTATCTTTGTATAAATAATAATTAAGTACGACATGAAATTATTCTTACTCTTAAACCTGTTTTTTGTTATATCTGTTAACGCTCAAACCGGAAGCATAAAAGGAAAAATCACAAGTGATAATAAACCTGTTGAGTTTGTGAGTGTGGGATTAACGGGAACTCAATACAATGCATTCACCGATAAAGACGGAGCATTCGAGATCTCTCAGATACTTTTCGGAAAGTATGAATTTCAAATAGTACTAGTTGGGTATCAAAGAGTAAAAAAGGAAATTACAATTGATAAATCCTTGCCATTCGTTATCAGTCAAAATATAATTTCGATGGACAATCGCCTGAATGAAGTTGTAATTACAGGCACTATGAAAGAGATTTCGCGTTCAGAATCTGCTATACCTATTGAAATTCTGACTCCAAAATTATTTTTAAAAAATCCTACCCCAAGTTTATTTGAATCCATGCAAATGGTAAATGGGGTGCAACCACAACTTAATTGTAATGTATGTAACACCGGAGATATCCATATCAATGGCATGGAAGGTCCGTACACTATGATAACAATTGACGGAATGCCTATTGTGAGTGCGCTATCAACTGTTTACGGTTTAAGTGGAATACCCAACAGCCTGGTAAACAGAATAGAAGTGGTGAAAGGGCCGGCAAGCACACTTTATGGCTCAGAAGCAGTTGGAGGATTGATCAATGTAATTACAAAAAATCCATTGAGTGCACCACTACTAAGTGTGGATGTTATGGCAACTTCTGATAAAGAGTATAATCTTGATCTGGGTGTAAAAACAAAATTAAAAAAATCACATTCATTGCTTGGAATCAATTATTTTAATTTTCAGAATGTGATGGATAAAAATGGAGATAATTTCACCGATGTTACGCTTCAAAATCGTATTTCAGTCTTTAATAAATGGAGTTTTGAACGCAAGGAGAATAGAATTGCAAACATTGCCGCACGTTTTGTTTATGAAGACAGATGGGGAGGAGAAACTCAGTACGAAAATAAATTCAGAGGCACCGATAGTGTCTATGGCGAATCTATCTATACAAGCCGTTACGAGTTAATAGGAGTTTATCAGTTGCCCTTTAAAAAAGAGCAGGTGTTTCTGCAATATTCATTTAACAACCACAATCAAAATTCTTATTATGGTACAACCTCCTATATGGCACAACAGAACATTGCCTTTGCGCAAATGTACTGGAACAAGACGATCAATAAAAATGCTGACCTATTGATAGGAGTTCCTTTTCGTTATACTTATTATGATGATAATACACCCGGTACTGAAAGTTTAGATACACTAAATCTTGAAAACAAACCTCAAAATACCTACTTACCGGGAGTATTTGTTCAAAGCAATTTTAAATTTAAAAAACTTACCACACTTGCCGGTTTGCGTTATGATTATAATACTGATCATGGGGTTATTTTATCACCACGTTTGGCGTTTAAATATGCACTAAATGATAATAATATTTTCAGATTGAGTACAGGAAACGGTTACAGGGTTGTAAATTTATTTACTGAAGACCATGCCGCACTCACAGGTGCAAGAGAAGTTGTAATTAAAAACAATTTAAAACCTGAAAAATCATGGAATGCAAATCTGAATTATCAACGGTTTTTCATTTTAACAAATGCTTATATTGGTGTAGATGCCAGTTTATTTTACACTTATTTTACAAACAAAATAATTGGTGATTTTACAACAGATGCAAGTAAAATCATTTTTGATAATCTGGATGGGTATGCCATTTCAAAAGGCATCGCATTAAATTTGGACATTGCTATTACAAATGGATTGAAAGCCATTATTGGTGGGACATACATGAAGGTTTACAGCGAAGAAAAAGATGCTTCCGGAAAATATGTACGAACCCCTCAAATGCATGCTCCTGATTTTTCGGGTAATTTTTCATTGAGTTATACATTTAGCAAATTAGGTGTAAGTCTTGATTATACCGGAAACATTAAAAGTCCAATGTATTTACCTGTTGTTCCAAACGATTACCGACTGAAACGATCACCCTGGTTTACCATACAGAATATTCAATTAAGTAAAAAATTAAAAAAGGGAATTGAATTTTATGGCGGGGTAAAAAACATTTTTAATTTCACTCCAAGCGATCCTATTTTAAGGGCTTTTGATCCCTTTGACAAACACATTACCGAAAACAATCAGAACAATTATACATTCGATCCATCTTATAATTATGCTCCTATGCAGGGGAGGAGATTTTTTATTGGTATTCGGTATAATTTGTACAAAGATTCTTTCCGGCAAAAATCCGATAAAAATTAAACTAATAAATACCTTTTTTATGGAGCCAAACGCTCAATTTTCCAATTCAAATTTTCGTGTGTATATAAAATCCGATCGTGCAAGCGGCTTTCACGACCTTGCCAAAATTCAATAGTGGAAGGCTTCAAAACATAACCACCCCAATGTGGCGGACGAGGGATATTTTCATCCGGAAATTTTATGGCAAGCCGTTCGTGTTCATCTTCCAGCATTTTTCTGTTTGCTATTACTTTACTTTGATTGGAAGCCCAGGAACCAACTTTATTTCCGTACGGGCGGGATTTAAAATAGCTGTCGGATTCTTCTTCGGTTTGTTTTTGTATAACACCTTCAATGTGCACCTGACGGCCTAGCTCGGGCCAGAAAAATAGCAATGCAGCATTAGGATTTGCCGCTAATTTTTCACCTTTCCTACTGGTATAATTGGAGTAAAACACAAATCCATTTTCATCAAAATTTCTTAATAAAACAATTCTGGATGACGGTTTACCATCAATTGTAGCAGTGGAGACCGACATCGCATTCGGTTCCTGTATTTTAGCTTCTATAGCTTCTTTCAGCCATTTTTCAAATTGAGAAAAAGGATTGCGATATACATTTTTTTCGTCTAATGATTCGCTTGAAAAATCATGACGGAGTGAATTGATATAAGCGTTTAAGTCTTTCATGGTTATGAATTACGAATTTTAACAAATGTACGAATCAGCATTAAACAATATGGAGTTTTAATTGGAGTAAAAAAATAGAAATTTAGTGCTTTTTAACACTTTTATTAATCAGTAGCAATTATTTGCTCATTCAGCTTTTCAATTAATTTTTTTGAAGTATTGTTGAAATATCTTTTTTGTTTGTAAGCCACTACCCAACGAATTCCATTGATCGCATTGGTAAAAAACAATTCATCGGCTGCTAATAAAACATTTTGCATCACTGGGATTTCATAAACAGCAATACGATTTGCTTGGGCAATTTGAATGATCTTCTTGCGCATGACCCCATCAACACAACCTTCAGAAACAGGAGGCGTATATAGTACACCATTTTTTACAGCAAAAATATTTGAACTGATGGCTTCTAAAATACTTAGTTTTTCATTCACAATAACACATTCATCCAATGAATGCTGTGTTTTATAAATACCGGCCAAAACATAAATGACACTATTAGCAGACTTTATGGAGGATAACGGACTTTGCTGTTTCTTGATCTCTGTATAAATATCGATCGTGAATCCTTTTACATTCAAAGTGTAATTTTTCTCTTCCAAGGGAACCGCTTCCATTAAAAAGGATGTGCCATTATCATTGGGGGCATAGAAACCTCCATCATTCCTGTAAACAGAAAGCCGGATACGACCGTCAGAAGTAATGCCATTCTTTTGTGCCAGTTCTAAAATGGCATGTTCAAAAAATGTTTCTGTGAATAAAGGATTGTTTTTCATTTTAAGAACTTGCATTCCTTTAAATAATCGTTGTAAATGATCATTTAAAAATTGAACAGAATAATTTGCAATCCGAATGGATTCAAACAAACCATCACCATATCGAAATGCTCTGTTATCAGCCTTGATCAATGGTTGATCCGCTGGTAGAAGTACCCCGTTATGATTTATGAAAGAGGACATTTATTAATCGTTTGTTTTTGTAACGGCCTATTCTGAATTGAAAAAAAGTTCATTGGTCATTCGGGCTTGTCGAGAAATCTTTCAACTTCTTAATAATTCTACTTTAAAAATTAAAGATTCCTCGTCTTGAGTCGGAATGATATGCTTCAACAAAATTGCTTAGAATATTTGATTTAAAATAGTTTTCAATGAAATATTTGCTTCAATTAAAATACCTTTTACCCCTGCTTTTTCTGCAGCTTCGGTATCACGTTCTTTATCACCAATAAAATAGGATCGTGTGGCATCAATATTAAAACGAGCCAATGCTTTTTCTACAAACAATGAATCCGGCTTACGACAAATGCAACGACTTACATCCGGATGATGCACACAATAGTAAATTTCGGAAAGTGTGATTTGATTTTTTGAGAACTCCTTAATCAAATAATTATGTAAAATTTCTACTTCACTTTGTTTATACAACTCTTTTGCAACACCACTTTGATTGGAAACAATAATTAATAAATATCCTTTTTTCTGCAATAATTGCAGTACCTCAATAAGATCGGGTATTATTACAAAATCTTCTAACCGATGAGTATAGCCTCGTTCCATGTTTATTACACCATCTCTGTCTAAAAATATTGCTTTATTCATGTTAATTTTGAATTACGAATTCGATAGTTATCTGGATTGAATATACGAATCTTAATGCTAAAAATTTTTAACCAATTACCCAAAAACCTGATCAATGAAGTAGGTAAATAAACTTGGCTTTAAAATAAGTGTAAAAGCTACCCCATATATTGCACCCCAAAAATGAGCATCATGCCCTATATTTGATTGTCCGCGCTTGCCTAAATAATATTCCACAGCTAAAAATATACCTCCAAAAAGATAAGCTGGGATATCAAAAAATGGTAAAAACATAAAACTCAAAGGGTTCATTGGGTCAAGTATTATGAAAGCAAACACAACAGATGATACAGCTCCGGATGCACCTAAGGCATTATAATAAATATTGTCTTTGTTTTTTTCGTAAGAATACAGTGAAGATAATGCCAAGCCCCCCACATAAAGTAAAATAAAAAATAAAGGACCTTTGGCTCCGAATACTTCTTCTTGGCCATACATTGTTTCAACACCTTTACCAAACATATAGAGGGAGAACATATTGAATGCTAAATGCATAAAATCGGCATGAATTAATCCGCTTGAAAAAAAACGATACCATTCTTTCCTGTTGTGAATCATATAGGCATTGAACATCAGTTTGTTTTTAAGTGTATCATTTTCCATGGTGGTGATGGAAATAAAAACTGTGATGGCAATAATAATGAGTGTGATCATAGGGACAAATGTAGGTAAATTGAGATAATAAAGTTTCCTTTTGGAAATTACAAATTACTATATTTGGTAAAATAAAGAGTGAATTATTCTTTTTTGAATATTAATTTGGTTTTTTATGCGAAAAATACTCTTTTCATCTTTTTGTACAATTTTCATTAATCAAATACTTGCGCAAGGTTTTTCAATCGGTTTTGCCGGTGGTTATGGAGCGGGAGTTTTGACGCAGACATCTGGAAAGAGTGGTGAGAACACTACAATAAATTATGCTACACTCAGTTCAGCGAAACCTTATAAAGTATCATTGGGTAAAGGGGCTGATTTTCAAATAGAATTTTCAAATAGTTTTAAGAACGGATTCGAATTTGGGCTTGCAACTAGCTACCATACAGGAATTCCATTTTCTTATAGTTTGTCAACAGATAATACAACTCATAGTTCAGGTAATTCATCAACCTACAACAGTAAAGAGAGCTTCTCATACAAAAAGATCCATCAACTACAGTTTATGCCTTTTGTTAAAACTTCCCTTGGAGTCATTACCAAACCTTATTTGAAATTTGGTTTTGTTCTTGGATGTTTAGGGGAAATAGAGTTAGATTACAAAAGAACAGAAATATATTCATCCACAAATAATCAACCTCCACCAAATAACGTATCTTCTTATAACACTTTTTCTTCCGAATCAACTACAAAATATAAGGGAGGGACTTCTGCTGGATTTATTGGTGCACTTGGGGTTGAAAGGAAACTTATCGGTAGTTCGTTTTTTACTGCTGAATGTTCATTTGTTGCTATGCAGTGGGCTCCAAATAAAGAGAAGCAATCAAATAGTCAAAGTTATGACTCTATAGATGAAGCCAATAAATCTAATTGGTCGTATAGTAGTTTTAGAATTCAAGCTGGGTTGAGATATATTTTTGGAAAGAAAAATGTCTCCAAACAAGAATAGGTGAAAGCAAGATAAGAGTAAATGTTTTTTAACTTTTCTTTTTCAAATAATACCTCAACTCATCTCCTGAAATATTTTGTTTGCTAAAAGGAGTTTCATTTAAAACAGGAGCATTCATACCTTTTGTTATTTCCTGATCAGAAATAAATACACGTGCCTCATCCCATAAATTAGCATCAATAAAGCTATTTAATAGTTGTGAGCCCCCTTCAACAATTACCGATTGAATGTTCCTTTTATAGAGTTCATTTAAAACTTGTGGGATAATCTCTTTTTCAAAATCAATTGTTACAAATTCCAGATTGGTTTCTGTCGCAACAGAGTTTGCGGTGAATATTAGTGTGGGTGTGCTTTTATCAAATAAATGATATTCTTTGGGTATTCGCAACCATTTATCAAAAGTAATTCGTAGCGGATTTTTTCCTTGTACTTCACGAACTGTTAAACTTGGATTATCAAGCAAGGCTGTGTTTGTACCAACCATAATTGCTTGTTCTTCACTCCGCCATTGATGAAGTAATTTTTTTGATTCTGAATTACTAATTTGTAATGCTTTTTCTGTACCGGCAACATTACGTTCCGCATCAATAAAACCATCTGCTGTTTGTGCCCATTTCAGAATAATATAAGGTCGTTTCTTTTCATGAAAAATAAAAAAACGTTTATTCAACTCTTTGCATTCTTGTTCCAGAACACCTGTTTTTACATCAATACCGGCTTTTACTAACTTTTCAATTCCTTTACCACTCACCATCGAATTTGAATCAATCGTACCGATCACAACATAAGGGATCTTATGTTCAATGATGAGATCAGCACAAGGAGGTGTTTTTCCAAAATGGGAGCAAGGTTCAAGATTAACATAAAGGGTTGCTTTTTTTAAAAGTTCTTTATTTTCAACCGAATTTATTGCATTTACTTCGGCATGTGCTTGTCCGTAGTGTTGGTGATAACCTTCGCCAATTATTTTTCCATCAAGAACGATCACTGAACCAACCATTGGATTTGGCGCAACACTTCCTAATCCTTTTGCTGCCAGCTCCAAACAGCGTTTCATGTATGTTTCCTGAGTATTCATTATCGAAACCAAAGTTAAGAATATTGTAATCGGTGAGTGATTTTTTTTTACCACATCGAAACATAGTTTTTATTGACGAATTAGTTAGAAGTAGTACATAGAAAAATGAAATTTTGAACATAGTTGTTTAAATTTATTGAAGCTTTGCTTCAATCTATGTGTAAATTTGAAGCTTAAATCTTATTTAAAGATACCACGAATTAATATTTTTAACATTGCAAATTGCAACAAAATAAAAACGATGTTTCTATGTGGTTAATAATTTAACACAGGTTACGCACTTCCTATGAAAATCGCCTCCAATAAAATTGCCGATGTACTTCGTTTTTTTCAGGATAATTTAAAAGATATCTATGAAAAAGAGGAGTTGGAAACTATTGTAGCCTATTGCTTCGAAGAGTTTTTAGGAATTAAAAGATCGGAAATTCTGCAGCGCAAAAATGAAACAATGACTGAATCGCAATTGTTGAAATTTAATTTTGCAATAAAAGATCTGAAACGTCAAAAACCTATTCAATATATTTTGGGTAAAGCTGATTTTTATGGCTTGAAATTTATTGTGAATGAACACGTGTTGATCCCAAGGCCCGAGACGGAGGAGTTGGTGGATATAATAGTTAAAGAGTTTAAAGTTCAACGTTTAAAGTTTAAAAATAGCTCATTACCTGATGAACAAATCTCAAATCTCAATTCTCGGGTCTCAGATCTCAATTCTCAATTCTCAATACTAGATATTGGAACTGGTAGTGGTTGTATTCCAATAGCTTTGAAAAAAAATATTCCTGAAGCAAAAATTTATGGCTTAGATATTTCTGAAAAAGCATTGGATATTGCCAAACAAAATGCAGTATTAAATAAGGTAGAAGTGGAGTTTATTTTAAACGACATTTTAGATCCGAATATCCAATTTCCAAACTCCAAATTAGATATCATCGTTAGCAATCCACCATACATACGTATTTCTGAAAAAGAAACCATGCATAAAAATGTATTGGAGCATGAGCCGCATTTAGCTTTGTTTGTAAATGATAACGATCCCTTATTGTTTTATAAGGCTATTGCAGATTTTGCTTTAAAAAATCTAAACCCAACTGGCAAATTGTATTTCGAGATCAATGAAAATTTTGGTTTTGAAACCAAGCAAATGTTAGAAAAAAAAGGATTTAAGAATGTGGATCTGATCAAAGATCTGAACGGAAAATGCAGAATTATTAAAGCATTTTTTTAAAATGCGTAGCCTATTTTGAAGCAAGGATTAAATGAAAAATAGGTATCTGAGTTTTCGGAATGTGTCCCAACAAATGACGGATCAGGATGGGAACCCCAATAAAATTTACTTACTTCAGTTACACTATTTTCGATTCCAACTCCAAAACTTATTGATTTTTCCAGGAAGAAGTGCTTATATTTTGAAGAGTAAGAGCGAATTCCAATTTGAATTTCTCCTGCAAAAAAATTATTTACTTCTGATTGAACAATATGATTATTGTAAGAACTCATTCTGGTTCCATAATCATCAAACATTTGGTTTTTGTAGTATCTGTATTTATATAGTAAAGAAAATCCGGTAAAATAAACAGATTTACGTTCCGCATTTAACATCAAGAAATAACGTAAACTTCCTCTTCCTAAATATCCTTGAGAGGGCCAAAGAGGACTAGGCGATTTTGAAATAATACCATACCGGTATGAGGGTTGATTAAGCGGAAAAATGTATCCTCCCTCCAATTCAATACTAAAACGTTTTGCAATTTCCCTTTCATAGCTAAAAGTAATTGTATGAGCAATTAACGGTAAAAAATTATATTTAATATGATTTTTTGGAAATGCCCTTTCGGATTTTGAAATACTGTCTTGCGAAAAACAATTTGCAGAAAACAGTGTAATGAAAATAATTACGGAAATAACCAGACCTTTTTTCATGAAACAAATGTAGTATTTCCATACTAAAAAAAACAATAAAAATCGTATCTTGCGTGGTAATAGTTAATGAATTTTAAAATGAAAAACAGTAAGATATTTATAGTGCTGCTGATACTTTTTTTTTACAACAGCAGTTTCGCTCAAACGTCATTTAATGTAGATGTCTTACCATCAAATGTAGGAGGGAAAGCTGAATTTAAGCGGGTATTCGAACAAGAATTAATTTATCCCGAAAGTTCATTAAAGAAAAAAATAGGAGGGAAAGTAGTTTTCACTTTTTCAATAATGAAAGATAGTTCAGTAACAAACATCGATGCTTCTGAAAGTGGTGCACCCGATATTAATTTGGAAGCAATGCGCTTGTTTAAACTGTATCAATGGGTTCCGGCCATAAAAGAAGGTAAATATACCAATTCGAATTGGTCGGTTACTTTTGATTTTGATCCGGAAAAATATCCGAAAATATGTAAACAAAGAGGATTTACAACATTTAAATATTTACCAAAAACAGAAATTGATAAGTCGGGAGTTATCTATACCAATCCGGATCAGATACCTATGTATCAGAAAGGGAATTTTGCTTTACAGGATTTTATAAAAGAGAACCTGGAATATCCCCGTCAGGCACAATTATCAAACATTCAAGGTAAAGTAGTTGTAAGGTTTGTTGTGGAGCCAAGTGGATTGGTGACTAATATCGGTATTGATAAATCTCTTGGTGGTGGCTGTGATCAGGAAGCATTACGAATTATTGAAATGATAAAATGGTATCCGGGAATGAATAATGAGAAGTTGGTACGCGTACAGATGACTTACCCGATCTATTTTGTATTGAATGATGAGTTTAAGGATAATACCAATGGAGAACAAAAATAATCTAACGTTGAGTTTATTTGCAGATGAGCAAATGAAAAAAGAAATTGAAAAAAAAATAGAAGAATTGTCAGGGCAGATCGAGCAACATAATTACAACTATTATGTTCTTGCAAAACCTGTTATCAGCGATTTCGAATTTGATAAATTATTGGAAGAACTAATCAAACTGGAAAAAGAATATCCGGAATTTTTAAAGTCCGATTCTCCATCACAGCGTGTTGGTGGACAGATCACCAAAGAATTTAAAACGGTAAAACACAAATCTCCCATGTTATCATTGGGAAATACCTATTCGGAAGCTGATCTGACTGATTTTGATGATCGTGTAAAAAAAACGTTGCATACCGAATATGAATATGTTTGCGAATTAAAATACGATGGCGTTGCTATTGGCTTGACTTATAAAAATGGGATATTAGTACAGGCAATAACCCGTGGTGATGGCGAAAAAGGTGATGATGTTACTACCAATGCAAAAACAATAAAAAGCATCCCTTTAAAATTACATGGACACGATTATCCGAATGAATTTGAGATCCGTGGAGAAATATTTATGCCACGAAAAGTGTTTGATGAATTAAATAAAGAGCGTGAAGAAATTGGGGAGCAATTGATGGCAAATCCCCGTAATGCTGCTGCAGGAACATTGAAAATGCAGGATTCGGCAATTGTCGCAAAACGAAACCTTGATTGCTTTTTGTATTTTATTTTAGGCGAGGACCTTCCTTTTCAAAGTCATTACGAAAACTTGAAAGCTGCAAAAAAATGGGGTTTTAAGATCTCTGATCACATGAAAAAAGTGAGTGACATTAATGGTGTTTTTAACTATATAAATCATTGGGACCTGGAAAGAAATAATTTAGCTTTTGATACCGATGGTGTGGTCATCAAAATTAATTCCTACGACCAGCAAAAAATGCTTGGCTTTACCGCAAAGTCGCCACGTTGGGCAATTGCATACAAGTTTAAAACACAACGTGTTGCCACCATTTTAGAATCTATTGTTTACCAGGTGGGAAGAACAGGAGCGATCACGCCTGTTGCTAATTTAAAACCCGTATTACTTGCCGGAACAACCGTAAAACGTGCATCCTTGCACAATGCAGATATAATAGAAAAATTGGATGTGCGTATCGGAGATACTGTTTTTGTTGAAAAAGGAGGAGAAATAATTCCTAAGATAGTTGGTGTGGATGAAAGTAAACGACATGCTCATTCTTATAAAGTGATCTATATAACTCATTGTCCGGAGTGTGGAACAGAGCTTATTCGAAGTGAAGAGGAAGCTAATCATTACTGTCCTAATTCGCTTGCTTGTCCTCCGCAGGTAAAAGGGAAAATGGAACATTTTGTTGGACGCAGGGCAATGGACATTGATAGCTTAGGTGCCGAAACGATTGCCCAGCTTTTTGATGCAGGATTGGTGAAAACTGTTGCTGATCTCTATGAACTCAAAAAAGAAGATCTTTTGAAACTGGGTCGGATGGCAGAAAAGAGTGTGAATAATTTACTGGAAGGAATCGAAGCATCTAAAAAAGTTACTTTTGAGCGTGTGTTATATGGTATCGGTATTCGTCACATAGGCGAAACAACTGCAAAAAAACTAGCTTATTATTTCAAAAATATTGATGCACTTAAAAATGCTACATTGGAGCAATTGCTTGAAGTAGGTGATATTGGCGAAACAACAGCCCAATCGATCATTGATTATTTTACTGATAAACACACGGTTAAAATAATTGAAGATTTAAAATCACACGGGTTACAATTTGAACTTTCGGAAGAGCAATTAATAAATACGAGTGATAAGTTAAATGGATTGTCGTTTGTGGTTTCCGGGGTGTTCAGTAAATTTTCGAGGGATGAATTAAAGAAAGCGATCGAACAAAATGGCGGAAAAAATGTTGGTTCTATTTCAGGAAAAACTAGCTTTGTAATTGCCGGAGAAAATATGGGCCCCGAAAAACATAAAAAGGCTGAAAAATTAGGAGTTAAAATTATTTCGGAAGATGATTTTATTAAGATGATAGAATAAATAGGTTCTCATCAGGAAGATTATAAAATATGAGTTTACTTAAAAATATAAAACTTGCAATTGCAAACCGGGCATTAAAGCTCGAATTGCAGGATACTACGGGAGAAAGATTGCCTAACAAGTTTAGTTTCGACAAAGTAAAAACGGTTGGGATCTTATTTGACGCAACAAATCCGGATGATCTGGAAATAGTAAAACGCTATGTTGTTTATATGCGTGAACACCGTAAAAAAGTAAAAGCAATTGGATTTTTTAACACCAAAGAAATTCCAAGTTTGGCTTATTCGAAATTGGAATATGATTTTTTATCGGCCAAAGAATTGAACTGGTATGGAAAACCTAATTCTGCAGTAGTTAAAAATTTTATTCAGGAGGAGTATGATCTGCTTATTGATTTGAATGTACATGATCATTTTGTATTGAAATATATTTCCGCCTTATCAAAAGCAAAATTCAAAGTAGGGAAGTACAATGAGAAGGACGAATCCATTTATGATATGATGATTGATGCCGATAATACGCAAACGCTAAAATATTTTTTACGTCAGGTAGATACTTACATTGCCATGCTTAATAAAGTTGAACCAAGTTTAAATTAGAAGGATTATGAATTATATTTTATTTGAAGATCATTCGCGGTTAAATCTATTACCACTCACATTTACAAGACCGGTGGCGGACATTCGTATTGGTATATTAACCATTCGCGAAAAATGGGAAAAACTATTAAATTCGAAAACTTCAACAAAAACGGAAGAATATTTGAGTAAAAAATATCCAACTGAATTCACCATTGATACCGATAATGTTTGGATAAACAGTTCTTTCTGTCCGAATGAAAAGTTAATTGAAGAAATAAATTCATTAAAACCAATGGAAGTTTTATTGGATTCTACAATAGTTGTTGCAGCTAATACAGGCGACATTAAGAATTTTGAGATCACTTCTGTTGGAGGATATATTAAATATTCGTCCCATGCAAAACCTATGTGGATAGAAAATTTATGGGAAATATTTTCAAAAAATGAGGAAGCAATAAAAGCTGATTTTGAACTTTTAACACGAGACCGTAAATCATTAGCATTAAGTACAAGCAACCAGGTGATTGGTGTTGAAAATATTTTTGTGGAAGAAGGAGCAAAGGTGGAATGTGCTATTTTAAATGCAAGCACAGGGCCAATTTATATTGGTAAAGATGCAGAAATTATGGAAGGAGCAATTGTTCGTGGTCCTTTTGCATTATGTGAACATTCCACACTAAAATTAGGTGCAAAAATTTATGGCCCGACAACTATTGGTCCGCATAGCAAAGTAGGAGGAGAGGTAAATAATTCGGTGATCTTTGGCTATTCCAACAAAGCCCATGATGGGTTTTTAGGAAACTCTGTAATTGGCGAGTGGTGCAACATTGGAGCCGACAGCAATAATTCGAATTTAAAAAATAATTATGCGGAAGTTAAATTGTGGAACTACGAACAAGGAAAATTAATGAATACAGGATTAACTTTCTGCGGACTCATTATGGCTGATCATAGCAAATGCGGCATCAATACCATGTTTAACACAGGAACTGTTGTTGGGGTAAACACAAATATTTTTGGAGCAGGATTTCCTCCCAATTTTATTCCTTCCTTTTCATGGGGTGGAGCAGAGGGGTTTACAACCTATAAGATAAAAGAAGCATTTGAAGTGGCAACCCGCGTGTATGAACGAAGAGGCCTTGTTTTTGACGAAACCGAAAAAGAAATCTTAACTCATATTTTTGAATTGATCGGAAAATAAAAAAATTTCTTAAACGAATGTCATTCTGACCGAAACGGAAGAATCTTTATTTTTGATTTTTTTTTTAATACATTATAAATTGAAATAAATTTTAACCACATAGGGACATAGAGAAGAAGATAAAACAAAGAAATGAATTTTCACATAGCGTTTTCTATGTTCTGAGCCCTGCGATTATGTTAATATTTTAATAATTGAACCTATGTATCTATGTGGTAAATAAAATATAAACATTTAAACTTTAATAATAATATCGAACTAACATCTAATAACTAACAACAAAAAATGCACACAACTCCAATTGGAAAATTTATTGCCGGAATACCGAAAGCTGAACTACACTTACACATTGAAGGTTCATTCGAGCCTGAATTAATGTTTGAAATTGCAAAACGAAACAACATAAAAATAAAATACAAGAACATTGAAGAAGTTAAGAACGCTTATCGTTTTAATAACCTTCAGGAGTTTCTGGATATTTATTATGCGGGAGCAAATGTGCTTATCAAAGAACAGGATTTTTATGATCTTACCTATGCTTATCTGACAAAAGTAAACGAACAAAATTTAATTCATACAGAGATCTTTTTTGATCCTCAAACACATACAGATAGGGGAGTTGAGTTCTCAACAGTGATCGAAGGAATTCAAAGAGCCTTGGAAGATGGAAGAACGAAATTGGGCATCAGTTCAAAATTGATCATGTCTTTTCTCCGACATTTGGATGAGGCAGCTGCATTCGTAACTCTTGAACAATCTTTACCTTATAAAGAATGGATCACAGCAGTTGGTTTGGATTCCTCTGAGTTGGGACATCCACCATCTAAATTTCAACGCGTATTTGAAAAAGCACAGGAACACGGATTTTTAACTGTTGCTCATGCCGGGGAAGAAGGTCCTGCAGAATATATCTGGGAAGCATTGAATTTACTAAATATTGCACGTATCGATCATGGAAACCGCTGTCTGGAAGATGAGGCGCTTGTGGAAGAATTGGTAAAACGACAAATGGCATTAACACTCTGTCCTTTATCGAATCTGGAATTAAAAGTAATTCAAGAAATGCATCATCATCCTTTAAATACAATGATTGACAAAGGATTACTTGTTACCATCAATTCTGACGACCCGGCTTATTTTGGCGGCTATATGAATGAAAATTATTATGGAATTGCTAAAGCATTAGATCTTTCAAAAGAGCAAATTTATCAATTGGCAAAAAATTCTTTTAATGCTAGTTTCTTAGATGAAGAAACAAAAAAAGAAATGATTGCAAAGGTGGATGAGTATTATTGGAAACACGGCTAATTTATTTCTCGCAGAGGAGCGCAGAGTTTTTCGCAAAGTTGCACTGAACAACAGAGTGCAATTAAGTCCGCAATCTTTTAGCTTCGTTCGTTATTTGCAAAGCATAGGAAAAAAAAGACGAGTGCGAAAAAAACAAATCGACTTTTTAAAACATATTTATATTTCAACTTGCATCAGACTGTTGCGCAGAAAAAAAAATAAAAACTGTACGACCTATGCTTGAAGACCCGCACCACTGTAAAAAAGGGGCGACACCGAAAAGTCTTATGAATAGGAAAATAATATAAATAAAATGAGAACTAAAATTATTTTTTCGTTTGTTGTTTTAATATCAACAATAAATATATTTGCGCAAAAACAAAATGATAAGCCAGTATATACTTTTTGCGGCAAATCTGGAGACTCTTATATTACTTTTGATGAATTAAAGAATTGCAAAAAAGAATTAACTCCGATTGACAAGAATTTAAAAATAATTTCTTTTGATATAAGCGTGCCCGTAGTTCCTTTAAAAGAAAAAGAATATTTGTTCATTTACAAATCAACAGTTGGTAATATTTTCAGCGAAACAACGACAGATTTACTGGAACAATTCATTGCTAAAAAAAGATTGCCTCATAACAGAATATTAATAGAGAATGTTCAAGTTTCACAAGGAGACAAAATATGGAAAGCTGCTGGTATGTCCATTAAATTAAAATAGAATATTTCTATCTACAACAATTGTCTATTTATGACCCTATTTTACACATAGTCTGCAGAAAAAAAATTAAACCAAAACGGTTCGACCTGTAACATAAAAATAATTTAATAGGTCAAAAAAACATATTATTTGTTAGAAAATGGAAGAGGAATTGAAAGAGGAATAATTAAACCTGTTTTTTCAAAAAATATTTATATTTGTTTAAAATCTAAGACAATGAAAAAATTCAAAGCAACATTAATAATCCTTATTACTATTTATGGGAATTTATTTTCACAAACTGTAAATTACGGTTATGATTCAAAAGAAATTCAAAATCTTCAGAAAGGTCCTCTTTATATTATTCCAACTGGCAATAAAGCATTCGACGACAGTTTAAAAACAGCCATTGATAAATATTGGAAAATATCTACATCCAAAACATTGGCAAGTTCTGAGGTTCAAAATGCTTTACAAGATGAAAACAATTGTTTTATTGCTCCATTAGATGGTCTTCGGATGGATTGTTTCCGAAAACCAACTTCCCCTCTTAACAGTAAAGTGATTACTGCTTTATATATCTTCCATGGTGGAAAAGGCTGTAAAAAAACAACAATTGATGTTCAACTTCCAATCACATCAAGTTCTTTTAATTTTTATGGAAACCAACATGTAGAAAATTGCTTAGGATTTTTAATTACGGATTTAAATGCACTTATAGATTTAGTTATTACTAAACAGGTTAAGGGACCAAAAAAAGCGTCTGGCGCATTGGACCCTATACTAATAAAAGGATATCCTAAAGACCCATCGGTTTTAAAAAATAAAACACTACTTATAGACGAGTTAGCTAACAAATATATTTTACCAGATAAAGCATTAAAAGCATATAAATATCAATATTTAGTTACGAATTTATCTGAAATTATTTCCCTTTTAAAAGCGAATCCTGAAAAGTATTGTTTTTTATCCGATAATGTTATAACATCTAGCACAATTAGTATTTTTGACGGCCAAACTTGCAACTTAATATATTTGGACTATAGTTCAAACGGAGGTAAAATTACAGACAAGCAAATTATGGCGTTAAATATTGCCATTGGTAAAAAATAACTGCTCAGTTTATAATTTATTGTTTTTGAAAGAATATTAAGTGCTTGACCTTAAAGAATAATTCTAACCGCTTTTGATAAAAAGGTATGAAAGGTGGCAAAAAATATACGTTATTGTATTATTCCAAGAAGAATTTAAATCGGACAGAATTTTATGAATGGACTTTTTGGTGTAAACAAGTAAAGGTATACTTGCGTACAACCCACCTAAAATAAATGTGGAGCAAGTGCATTTGCAAATGTTTGTCACAGCGGTATAAATTTATTTCTAAACATTTGCAGGAAACAGTTCTGCTTTTAATTTATATTTGTAGGAATGAACAACAGAGTGCAATTAATTCCACAATCTTTTAGCTTCGTTCGTTATGCCCAATACCACAGCGATATATACTGCAATGACAAACAGAATAAAATATTATTTCATTGGACTTGCAATTTGTTTTTGTCAAACCGTTTCTGTTGCCCAGCAAAATAAAATTGACTCTTTGCAAAATGTTCTTCAAACAACAAAAGAAGACACTATTAAAATAATAACGTTTAATAACCTTTTTTTAGAATTCGAATTTAACAATGAAACAAAAGCACTAGATTGTTTAAATAAAGCTATTGAATTATCCGAAAAAATTAATTATAAATATGGGCTTGCTATTACTTATAACCATCTGGGTTTTTTTGCCGAAGACAAAAGAAATTATTCAGAAGCATTAAAAAATTACTTTTCCGCTTTAAAAATAAGAGAAGCTATTGGAGACAAAAAAGGAGGCGCCTCCTCTTACAATAATATAGCTCGAATTTATTATCGTCAAAATAATTTACCTGAAGCATTAAAATGTTATTTATCAGCTTTAAAAAAATATGAAGTTATTGGTGACAAAAAAAATATTGCCTATTGTTATGCTAATTCTGGAGTCATATATCATAAGCAAGGTAATATAGCGGACGCATTAAAATCGCATTTTGCTTCTTTAAAAATATTTGAAGAAATAGCCGACAATAAAAGTATTTCATTTTCTTTTAATAATATCGGAGCTGTATATGAAACTCAAGGCAATTATTCGGAGGCTTTAAAAAATCACATATCTTCTCTGAAAATAAGGAAAGCAATAGGAGACAAAAAAGGCGTGGCCAATTCTTACAATAATATTGGAAATGTTTATGACAATATGTCTAATTATCCCGAAGCATTAAAAAACTATTTCGCTTCTTTAAAAATATGTGAAAGTATTGGAGATAGCCTGGGAATTGGAGGCTCTTATTGTAATATAGGAATTGTTTATAAACATATAGGTAATTATTCAGAAGCATTAAAAAATTACTTTTCAGGCTTAAAAATTATGAACCAATTAGGCTATAAGGAAGGAATTGCAGCGTCTTTTCTTAATATTGGATTACTTTATACTAAGCAAAAAAAACTCAAAGAAGCGGAGATATATTTGAATAAAAGCAAAGAACTATCAAAAGAAATTGGACATATAGAAAATGTAAAAAATGCTTATGGAGCCTTAACTGAATTAGACAGCACAAAAGGGAATTTTAAAGAAGCTTACGAAAATCACAAACTATACATTATTTACCGTGACAGCCTTGATAACGAAGCCACACGCAAAAAAACTATTCAAAGCCAAATGACTTATGATTTTGAAAAGAAAGAGGCGGTTGCAGATGCTGAACATAAAAAAGAATTAGAAAATCAAAATTCATTAGCAGAAGAAAAAAGCAGAAAACAAAAAGTTGTACTTGCTTTTGTTGGAGGCGGTTTATTTTTAGTACTTGTATTTGCAGGTTTTATTTTCCGTTCCTTACGTGTTACACGTAAACAAAAAGATATAATTGAAAAGCAAAAGGGAATTGTTGAGCACCAAAAACTTTTGGTAGAAGAACATCAAAAAGAAATTGTCGATAGCATTATTTATGCAAAACGTATCCAATACGCGCTACTTGCAAATAAACTATTATTAGAAAATAATTTGCCTGAACATTTTATTTTATTTAAACCAAAAGATATTGTAAGCGGAGACTTTTATTGGGCATCAAAACGTGATGATAAATTTTACATAGCTGCTTGTGATAGTACTGGGCATGGTGTACCTGGAGCATTTATGAGTTTACTTAACATTTCGTTTTTAAATGAAGCAGTAAATGAAAAGAATATTAGTGAACCTAACGAAATATTAAATCACGTTCGCAGACGGCTAATAGAAAATATGGACGATGGACAAGACGGAATGGACGCAATCCTAATGTGCGTTGATGGTAACAATATTACATACGCAGCAGCGAATAATTCTCCTTCAATTATCAAAAATGGAAAAACAATTTCATTGCCTACCGACAAAATGCCAGTTGGGAAAGGAGAACGGGCGAACTCATTTACATCATATACAATAGAATTTGAAAAAGGAGACAGTTTATATTTATACACAGACGGTTACGCTGACCAATTTGGTGGACCAAAATTCAAAAAGTTTATGTACAAACAATTGAATGAATTGATTCTTTCAATATCAAATTTACCAGTGACAGAACAATCAAAAATATTGAATACTAAATTTGAAGATTGGAAAGGAAATTTGGAGCAAGTAGATGATGTATTAATTATTGGAGCAAAACTTTGAAAATAAATGTTACGCCCATAATATTATATAACTTTATGTTCCTACTGTTACTAGAGAAATATGGTACTGGGCATAACAACTAAATTTTAAAAATAACGTTTTTAACCCTTCCAGAGAATCCAGCTCGCCCTCGTTTAGCATAGCGTAACGAGGGTGCCTGAAAAAAGCGTATTTAATGCTTCCCAAAAAACTCTACTCCTTCTCATACAATCCCATCAACACTTTTTCAGGAGTAAACGGTGCATCAAATTTTAATTTATAATTCGGGTTAAAAGCTTTTACTGCATTTTGTATGGCGAAATATGCTCCAATACCATACATTAAAGGTGGTTCACCAACTGCTTTTGATTTTAATATGGCTAATTCATGTCCTTGAGTTTCTAATTGTTCAATAAGTAATTCTTTTGGGACAGAATAAATATCAGGTATTTTATAAGTGGACAATGCATTGGAAATTAATTTTCCTTTTGCATTGTAAATAATTTCTTCCATAGTCATCCAGCCGATTCCTTGCACAGCAGCACCTTCTACTTGTCCGCGATCAATAATGGTGTTCATGCTTTTCCCAAAATCATGCACAATTTTTAATGCATCAATTTCATATCTGCCTCTGATGCAATCAACGGTAACAACTGTAATTGCTGTACCATACACATGATAAGCAAATGGATGTCCTTTTTCTATTTCTTTATTGTAATGAATGATGGGTGTTGCATAATGTCCGTTCTCACTCAAGCAAACACGATCTAAAAAAGCGGTTTCAATTAATTTTTTCCAATCCCATTCTGTTTTTATATTTTTATTATAAACAAATTCATCCTGAATTTTAACATCTGAAATAGCGATGCCTAAATGTTTAGAAGCTGTTTCTATTAATCGTTTTACCAATGCATTACAGGCAATCTCCAAAGCTTTTCCATTCAGGTCGGCAGTAGCACTTGCTGCCGAAGGGGAAGTGTTTGCTACTCGTGTAGTATTGGTTGTTTCTAATTTTATTTTATTCGCATTTACACTAAATACAGAAGCAGCAACCTGTACCATTTTTGTATTTACTCCTTGTCCCATTTCAACAGCACCGGTACTTACCCCAATGCTTCCATCCTGGTATATATGAACCAATGCGCGAGCATGATTCATCACTGTTTTTGTAAAAGAAATCCCGAAACTTATTGGCATCAGTGAAATTCCTTTCTTGAAATGTTTATTTTCTTTGTTGAATATTGCAACTTCCTTTTCGAGTTTTTCTAATTCAAATTTACTTTTTGCATCCTTCCAGGTGTTTCCAATTTCTACCTGATCAGCAATTTGTCCGTAAGGAAATTCATTCCCGTTTTGCAACAAGTTTTTTTCCTGAATTTCTCTTGGCGAAATTTTTAATTCATGAGCAGCATGAGCGATTGCCGCTTCTATCACGTACATTCCTTGCGGTCCGCCAAATCCTCTGAAAGCAGTATTAGGAGGTAAATTGGTTTTGCAACTATAAGCTGTTACTTCCACATTCGGAACAAAATAACTGTTCGTTGCATGAAATAAAGTACGTTCCATTATTGCAGGTGAAAGATCAGCGGCAGCTCCGGCATTCTGATAGAAAGTTGCTTCATATGCAAGAATTTTCAGATCTTTTGATAATCCAATTTTATAATCCGAACTGTATGGGTGACGCTTACCTGTCATGCGCATATCATCCATGCGGTGTAAGGAGACTTTTACCGGACGGTTTAGTAATGTTGCTCCCAATGCAGCCATTACCGCCCAGGTTGTTGCCTGATCTTCTTTTCCTCCAAAACCGCCACCTAAGCGTGTTACATCTACTTCAATTTTATGCATCGGAATACCAAGCACCTGAGCTGTTATTCGCTGAACAGCCGTTGGTCCTTGTGTAGAAGAATACAATCGGATGCTGTCGTTTTCCATTGGCACTGCATAAGCACCTTGTGTTTCAATATATAAATGTTCTTGCCCGTTTGAGTTTGCTATTCCTTCAAAGATAAATTCACAATCTTTCCACTTGTTTTTCGGTTCTCCTAATTTAAAAGTTCGGGGAGGCATCACTAATTTGTTTTGTGCTTTTGCTTCACGTGCGTCAACAATAACAGGTAGTTCATCAACAGTAATGGAAATTAATTTCCGTGCTTTAAAAGCAATTTTTTGTGATTCTGCTATAATAAGTAAAATTGGTTGTCCCCAAAAATGGATCTCGTTTTCAGCTAATAGTTCCTCATCAGGGAAAATACCTCCGATCTGATTTTGTCCCGGAATGTCTTTGGATGTAATTATCTTTATTACTCCTGCTAATTTTTCTGCTTTCGAATAATCGATATTTTTTATTATTCCATGTGCGCAGGTTGAATCAAAAGCCACTCCATGAAGCGTTCCTCTTAACTCCGGAATATCATCTAAATAAATAGACTCTCCTCTAACATGTCCTCTCGAATCTATATTTTTCATGTGTCTTTAATATGCGTTTTTTTAATTGATACATTTTCAAATTAGCGAATTTTCACATTTATTTTGGGCGTTCCCCTGCGGGTCGGGCTATTCACTTCAAATCCTCGCTGCGCTGCGGGTTTTTCGTTACTATCCCTAACGCAAACCCTGATAATTTTTGAACATATTTCTTTTTATTTTAGCTAGTATGCATTCGTATATTCGTTGTCACCCTGAGTTTGTCGAAGGGCGTATTCGTAGATTTTACGTGTTTTCGTAAATATCTCTAATTTCATACAATTACTTCTTCTTTAAATGTTGCCGGAAATAATTCTAAAAAATGTGCAAAAAATAATTGTCTTAATAATAATCGTTTATATTCTTCTGTTCCTCTTGCATCACTGATTGGTGCAATTTCTGTTTGTATGATTTCCATGGCAGAAGTAATTGTTTTCATTTCAAGTGTTTTTCCTTTCAAAAAAACACAGGTGTTTTTTAAGTACAATGGAATTGGACCCACTCCTCCTGCTGATAAATTTATTTCAGTGATCTTATTTTCTTCTATCTTAATTGAAATGCCTGTATTTACACTCGCTATATCCAAATGAGTACGTTTGCTTACTTTCTCAAAATTAAAGTAAGTGGAGGAATCCGTAATAGTAAATTGCAACCGGGAAATATATTCATCTGCATTTTTATCAAGATTTTTATATCCTTTATAAAGATCTTTTAATAAAATAGTTCTTTCATTATTTGCTTTGTTTTTTAAGACAACAGAACTATTCAATGCAATAAAAAAAACGGTTAGGTCGCCAATTGGAGATGCGTTCACAAAGTTTCCTCCAATAGTCCCAATGTTCCTTATTTGTGTGGAAGAAATCAATTTTAAGTGTTTTCTTAAATTCGGAAATACTTTTTTTAATTCTTCAGATTCCAATAATTCAGTTACAGTTGCGGCTGCGCCAATGGTACAAAATTTTCCATCAATATGTATTCCTTTTAATTCTTTGTTATTCGAAACAAAGTTGATCTCTGCTTCTTCCATTTCATCATGCTTCTGCACATACAGATCGGTACCACCGCCAACAATTATTTTTCCTTCAGTTATTTTTGTTGAAACTTCAAGTTTTTTAATTCGTTCAGGAATTGAAGCAAAATATTCAGGAATAAAATGTTGCTCCACTAACCATTTTACAGGATTAGTCAGATCTTTGTTTTTAAGATTATTATAAATTCGTTCTCCCGCTCGTTCAATGGATTTATAACCGGTACATCTGCATATATTACCATCTATTCCACTGATCACATCTTCATAAGAAATAGCTTTGTTGGAAAGACATAATCCTGAAAAAGAAACCACAAAACCAACCGTGCAAAAACCACATTGAGTCCCTGCTTCATCTACCATTGCTTGTTGAACCGGTGTTAGTTCGGACATGTTTAATCCTTCAATACTAACTACATGTTTCCCGTTAACATTGCCTAGTGGAGTGATGCAGGAAGTAACAGACAGGTATTCCATTTTCCCATCGGTAAGCTCACCGATCAAAACAGTACAAGCTCCGCAATCACCTTCCCGACATCCAATTTTAGTACCTGTCAGATTTTTTTCATAGCGAACAAAATCCAATAAGGTCATTCCTTGGGGCGAATCAGTGGAAATTAATTTATCATTTAATATAAAATTGATCATACTAGTTTTTATAAGTGAATTTGCAGCAAAGCTTTATATAACTGAAAATTAAATCGGCAGCGTCATTTCGTGGAACATTCTGCGGTGAAGCAGACATTCAATCTCCATGTAAAGCAGTGATTATGGATTGCCTCATTTCTCGCAATGACGTATTAACAAAAATGTTTTTATTAAAAATTTGTAACATTAGGATCATAAATATATGTTGTCTAAAACTTTTTAATTAAACCAGACACTACTCAAAGCATAATAGATAGCCATCAATCCTGAAAAAGTAGCACTGGCAATAAAACGCAAATTTAAGGGCATTTTATTCTGAATGATATAATTTGCAATAAAAGATATTGGAATATTTACTAAAAACGACAGGAGGGCAATATGAAATAAGCTCCAATTAATTTCTTCTGTTTTAAATGAAATGAGTTTAATAAATAATAAATGCCTTGCGATCCATAATGGATTGAAATACAAAATGGCTAATCCGGTTTTATACAACGACAATTTTAGTCCGGTATATTGTTTGGTGATCTTTGAGATCCAGTTAAAGTAATTCGGTATTTCAAACGCATAAACGGTAGAGCCGATTAGGATCATCCCTAACATACGATATACATTGAATTGTCCTAACAGAATAGCCGCTATGGTATCTCCGATGGTGTAGATCAGTGCACCTTTTATTATGTTCTGCAGTTTGTATTCCATTCAGTATAAATATACTATCTTAATTCTATAAATGCCAATGACACATTCAGGAAATGAGCATTATTTGTTTGTAAAAATACTTCAATAAGTTCGAGCTCCTGTTAAAATCCTACTTATATTTGAAAATAATATTGTTAGTACAGAATCTACGAATACGCCCTTCGACAAACTCAGGGTGACAACTAATATACGAATGAAACAGGAAAGCAATAAAGAATGTAATCTTAAACTTTAGACTTTCAATTTAATAAAGAATAGCTTGACCAATATGGAACGTCCATATTAATTAAAAAATTAAGTAAATGTTCAAAATAAAATAGTTTTTAAATTCATGAAAATCAGCGTTAGGGATAGCAGAAGCTACGAAATACGCCCTTCGACAAACTCAGGGTGACAACGAATATACGAATGATGATATGACAATTTAAAAAACATACTAAGCTCATAAAGTATTTCCTAAATTTATGATAATGCGCGTTAGGGATAGAAGCGGAAAACCCGCAGCGCAGCGAGGATTTGCAGCAAATAGCCCGACCCGCAGGGGAACGCCCAAAACAATTTGAAAATGTTCGAATAAAGAAAAAACAAAAATATTAATACACAAATATTTAATTTACACATGCAAAAAGAAGAGTTTATGAGGGAAGCGATCAGGCTTTCAATCGAAAATGTAGAATCAGGGAATGGCGGACCTTTCGGAGCTGTAATTGTAAAGGACGGGAAAATAATTGCAAGAGGTGTTAATAATGTGACTTCAACCAATGATCCAACAGCTCATGCCGAAGTGGTGGCGATACGAAACGCCTGTAAAGAAGTTGGTTCTTTTCAATTGGATGGATGTGAGATTTATACCAGTTGTGAACCTTGTCCGATGTGTTTAGGTGCAATCTATTGGGCACGGCCGGATAAGATGTATTTTGCAAATACAAAAAAAGATGCGGCTGCAATTAATTTTGATGACCAATTTATTTATGAAGAATTGGAACTCCCATACTCTAAAAGGAAATTACCTACCGAACAACTTTTAAGAGAAGAAGCTTTATTAGGATTTAAAAAGTGGTCGGAGAGCACGAAGAAAATCGAATATTAAAAGCTTTTTTTGTGTTTTCAATTTTCGAAATGATAATTATGTTTTCGGCAGCATAAAAGTGCCATATTGTCCATCATACCTTCTTGGCACATTGATTGAAATCAAAATGGATTATTATTTTACAAACGACAAATTTTACCTAAAAGATGACCGATAATTTTGATTTAAACGACTTATCACCGCTGCTTAGCGACAATATAATAGATGAGGATACTGAGTTTATTCCTTTGCTTTCTTCAGAGGATGAGCATCAGATGAATTCAGAAAATGTTCCGGAGGAACTGTCAATTTTACCTTTACGTAATACGGTTCTTTTCCCCGGAGTTGTCATTCCTATTACAGTAGGGCGCGATAAGTCCATTAATCTTATTAAAGATGCTTACAAAGGAGATAAAATAATTGGTGTTGTTTCCCAAAAGAACGATTCTATTGAAGATCCGACTGCTGAAGATATTAACAGGATTGGAACTGTTGCACAGATCATTAAAATGCTGCGGATGCCTGATGGTAATACAACAGTGATCATACAAGGGAAAAAGCGGTTTGAACTTAAAGAAGTGATTCAAACAGAACCATATATGAGAGCTGCTATAACTGCTTTTTCTGAAACTCGCCCTAAAAATGATGATCAGGAATTTGCTGCACTTGTTTCTTCATTAAAAGATCTTGCACTACAAATTGTAAAACATAGTCCGCATATCCCAAGCGAAGCAGGTTTCGCCTTAAAAAATATTGAAAGTCCATCCTTCCTTATCAATTTTATTTCTTCCAACATGAACGCTCCGGTAGCTGAAAAGCAAAAGATGCTGGAAGTGAAAGACTTAATGGAACGCGCAACACTAGTTCTTTCAAATCTGACAAAAGAATTGCAAATGTTGGAATTGAAAAGTCAAATTCAATCGAAAGTAAAAGTAGATCTGGATAAACAACAACGTGATTATTTTTTGCATCAGCAAATGAAAACCATTCAGGAAGAATTGGGTGAAAACAGTTTCACTCAGGATATTCATGAAATGAAAGCACGTGCAAAAGATAAAAAATGGACCAAAGAAGTTTCAGAGGCATTTGACAAAGCAATTGGAAAACTGGAACGGATGAATCCAAATGCAGCTGAATATTCTATTCAAACCAATTACCTGGAAGTATTACTGGATCTGCCTTGGAGCGATATTACAAAAGATAATTTTGATCTGAAACGTGCTGAGAAAGTATTGAATAAAGATCATTTTGGGATGGATAAAGTAAAAGAACGAATACTCGAACATCTTGCTGTACTTAAGTTAAAAGGCAATATGAAATCCCCGATACTTTGTTTGTACGGACCTCCGGGCGTTGGTAAAACATCATTGGGAAAAAGTATTGCAGAGAGCCTGGGCCGTAAATACATTCGAATGAGCTTGGGTGGATTGAAAGATGAAGCAGAGATCCGAGGACATCGAAAAACCTATATTGGCGCAATGCCTGGACGGATCTTACAAAGCATAAAAAAGGCCGGTACATCTAATCCTGTTTTTATTTTAGATGAAATTGATAAAGTAGGAAACGATTTTCATGGCGACCCATCTTCCGCATTATTGGAGGTTTTGGATCCCGAACAAAATAATTCTTTTTATGATAATTATGTGGAGCTGGAGTATGATCTATCCAATGTAATGTTCATTGCAACAGCAAATTCATTGAGTTCTATTCAGCCTGCTTTAAGAGATAGAATGGAAGTAATAGAAATTTCGGGTTATACAATTGAAGAAAAAATGGAAATTGCCAAACGCCATTTATTGCCAAAACAATTGGAAGAACAAGGATTGAAGAAAGATCAATTGAGTTTGAATAAAGAGGTGCTGGAACACATCATCGAAAACTATACACGTGAAAGTGGTGTCCGGGGAATGGAGAAAGTAATTGCAAAAGTGGTACGTAATGCGGCTAAATCAATTGCAATGGGTCAGAAATACAGTCTGAATGTAACGGACAAAGACCTTGCTAAAATTCTAGGTCCTGCTCATGCAAAAGACCGTTATCAAGGGAATGATGTTGCCGGTGTTGTAACAGGTTTGGCCTGGACATCCGTTGGAGGTGATATTTTATTTATTGAAACAAGTATTACTAAAGGAACCGGAAAGTTAACATTGACAGGTAATTTGGGCGATGTAATGAAAGAGTCTGCTATAATAGCATTGGAATATTTAAAAGCACATAGTGCTATTTTAGGATTAAAACAGGAAGTATTCGATCACTGGAACATACACATTCATGTACCGGAAGGAGCTACTCCAAAAGATGGACCTTCAGCTGGAATTACCATGTTAACAGCATTAGCATCGGCATTAACGCAGCGTAAAGTAAAAAAACAATTGGCCATGACCGGTGAAATTACATTACGTGGAAGGGTTTTAGCTGTTGGAGGCATCAAAGAAAAAATATTAGCTGCTAAACGTGCCGGTATAAAAGAAATTATTTTGTGTATCGACAATAAAAAAGATATTGCTGACATTAAAACGGAATATATTAAAGACCTGAAATTTCATTATGTGGAGCAAATGATCGATGTTGTGAAATTAGCCTTATTGAAGGAAAAGGTTGATAATCCAATTGATTTCACCATAAAGAAAGAGGAGAAAAAATAAAAAAAGTTTTCTTTAATAAAGTTTATACAAACCCTAAAGATTTTTTAAAATCTTTAGGGTTTCTCTTTTCAGATTTTAAATTCCTAATCTCTTACAACATTTTCTGAATATGCATTTGATCATGTTGAGCGTTTATACAGCATCAAATATGAGATGGCTTCCATAAAAACTTTGTGGGATTAAAAATTTTGAGATAAAAATTATTTAAGACTATTATTCTATATCAAATTTTCTATTTGTTAAATTATCCAAAGACAAAATAAACTTTCATTTTATTTATTTTCCGGGATTGCAATATTTCATTGGAATGCACGTTTTAAACCCGAATATTTTTAATTACATTTGCCTTAATGAACTTCAGAAAAATACTTTCTCTTTTATTATTGCTTTCAACTGTTTCCGCTTCAGCTCAGGTTGGAGGGAATAACACGTATGAGTTTTTAAATTTACCAATTTCGGCAAGAGTATCCTCTTTAGGGGGAAACCTTATCTCTGTGAGAGATAATGATTTAAATGTTTCCTTAACTAACCCTGCATTACTTACCGATTCGATGGATAATAATGTTGCATTAAGTTATATTAATTATTTTGCCGATGTAAATTATGGCTATGCTGCTTATGCAAAACATTTTGATAAGATAGGAAATTTTAGTGCCGGAATTCACTATTTAAATTATGGAAAGTTTAAGCGTGCTGACGAAATTGGTATTGTTGATGGATCATTTGGAGCAAATGAAATGAGTTTTAATATTGCTTATGCACATTCGGTTTTAGATTCAAACTTAACACTGGGAGCTACTGTAAAGACCATCTACTCCCATTTAGATTCATACTCTTCGTGGGGGTCGGCCATCGATTTTGGGGCGATCTATAATCGACCAAATCATAATTTTGCAGTAGCAACAGTCGTAAAAAATATCGGTCGCCAATGGTCAAGTTATAGCGGTCATAAAGAAAAATTACCTTTTGAAATTCAGATTGGTTTTTCAAAAAAACCTAAACATATTCCTTTTCGCTTTTCTTTAACCTATGAAAATCTTGAAAAATGGGACCTGACCTATGAAGACCCCGCAAATCCCACACTCACTACTGATCCTTTGACAGGCGACCCGATTAAACAAAAAAAATTCAATATTTTTGGCGACAAATTGATGCGTCATATTGTAATAGGAGGAGAGTTTATTTTAACAAAAAACTTTTTCCTGAGAGCAGGCTATAACTATCAACGCAGAAAAGAATTAATGATCCCTGAAAAACGCGGAATGGATGGCTTTTCTTTCGGTGCCGGATTACGCATTTATAAATTTCATATCAGTTATGCACGTGCTGTTTATCATTTAGCAGGCGCATCCAATAATTTATCCATCAGCTTTGACATCAATAGCTTTTATCAAAAAAAATCTTAAAAAAATAGTTTAAGCTTTTTTATCCAATAGCCCTGACCGGAGGTAAGTATTTGATTTGAAATTTTGTTCAAATAATTATAATCCACTCCATCCTTTTTTCAAAAAAATAATCAGTAATATTGTGTTGTTCCAATTATCTTATTTGTATGTCGAAAATTACCATAGCCATTGACGGTTATTCATCTTGTGGGAAAAGCACATTGGCAAAGGCTTTGGCTGCGCATTTAGGTTATGCGTATGCTGATTCTGGAGCGATGTATCGTTGTGTAACACTTTTTGCTTTACGAAAAGGTGTTATTAAGGATGGTAGTTTTCTGCCTGCCGAGATCATTAAATTATTACCTGAAATACATCTCAGCTTTGAATTTAATCAGCATACAAAATCATCTGATACTTTTCTGAATGGAGAAAATGTAGAGAAAGATATCCGCCAGATGAGTGTATCAGAAAATGTGAGCCAGGTAAGTGCAATTCATGAAGTACGTGTACAAATGATTGCTATCCAACGAAAATTAGGGAAGAACAGAGGGATCGTGATGGATGGAAGAGATATCGGATCCAATGTTTTTCCGGATGCGGAATTGAAAATTTTTATGACCGCTGATACAGATATACGTACTCAACGAAGATATGATGAACTAAGTTCAAAGGGACAGCATGTTTCCTACTCCGAAATAAAAGCAAATTTGATCAGCCGCGATCATGAAGATACCCACCGTAAAGAAAACCCCTTGGTACAGGCAAAAGATGCAATAGTGCTGGATAATACAGAGTTAACACGCGAACAACAATTAGAATATGTTATAAAGTTGATTCACGATCTGACACTTTCTGTCAGTTGATATTTCTTTTTTATTTTACAAGCATAATAAATCCGTTTCTTTCAATTGGATTATCATCATAGCCGGTAACTTTTATCATATAATAATAGGTCCCATCACAGGTATATGTTCCACTGTCTGTTCTCCCATCCCATCCGATATTAATATTATTAATTTGTTTCAGTTTTAATCCCCATCTGTCAAAAACAGAACATTCAAATTCTTTTATTCCTGAACCGGTTATAAAAAACACATCATTATTTCCATCCCCATTAGGGGTAAATACATTTGGAATAACTAAGGTAAAATTATCATACACTGTTATTGTTACTTCGCTTGTATCAGGACATTGAGAATTAGCAGATGCAATTAATACAACAGTATAAGTGCCGATTAAAGGATAAGTTTCGGTCGGATCTGTGGATGTGTTTGTGGTAGAATTTCCAAAATTCCAGACATAAGAGGTAGCATTTTGGCTGTTATTTGTAAAATTCACGGTTAATGGTGCTGAACCGGATGATGGATTTGCCGAGAAGGAGGCAATTGCTCCTGGATTAACCTGTACTATTGTAGTTCCTACTGTACTATTGCAATTGCCTACTGTAATTGTAAGCGAATAGGTACCTGACATTGCTGGTGTTGCATTTGTAATTATTGGATTTTGATCAGCGGAAGAAAAACTGTTCGGACCTGTCCAGTTATAGGTCGCTCCTGATAGTGCTGCTGTTGAAAGAAGAATAGTATTCCCTTCGCAGATCGGAGTGTTGTTACCGGCTGTTATATTTATTGGCGGATCAACAGTAACAACATAATTTACAGGTGTTCCGATACAACTATTAGCCGATGGTGTTATTGAATAGGTCACCGTTTCAACTGCAGTTCCTGTATTCGTAATTGTTTGAGCAGGTATGGTGTTGGTACCATTTGATGTAAACCCGGTAACACTTCCTGTTCCAACAGCTGTCCATGCAAATGTTGTACCTGTTACATCCGAAGTTAAAGTTACAGGAGATGTGGTTCCTCCTGAACAAATAGTTTCAGTTAAGGGGGTATTTGTTACCGTAGGAATCGGGTCAACAGTAACCACATAATTTACAGGGATCCCTGTGCATAGTGCTGTTTTTGGAGTCACAACATACGTTATTGTTCCTGCAGAAGAAGTGTTGTTTGTCAAAATATCATTTATGGAACTTACTCCAGTTGCACTGGTTGTAAATCCCGTTACTATACCTGAAGTATTACTTGCAGTATAATCGAAGGAAGTTCCAATAATACCGGAAGTCAATGAAATATTCGTATTTGATCCCGAACAAATTGTTTCGGATAATGGGGTGTTTGTAATATTTGGTGTTGGATTAATAGTTACCGTATTTGTTGCTAACGCTATAGCACATCCTCCGGCAGCCGGTATAGAATCTGTAACTGTATATGTTCCGGGTGCACTTGCAGTCAGATCGATTTGACCTGTACTGGTATTTGTAAAAATCAAACCGGTAGGACTGGCGCTAAATATCCCTGCACTTGCCCCAATAGCAAATGTTGGGGAAGGATTAGTTCCATCCTCACAATAGGGTCCGTTATAACTAAAAGAAGCATCTGGAGCATTGGTTAATGTAACATTAAAAACAGAAGAGTCCGGACATACTGAATTTACGCCATAAGTTATTGCATAGGTTCCTAATGTACTTCCTGCAAGATCTAATTCACCGGTTCCTGAATTAATAATCAAGCCTGCAGTAGAAGAAAATATACCTCCGTTCAAGCCGGTAATAACCGGTATCGGATTGCTTCCTGTTTGACAATAAGTAGAGGAGGAGTAGGTGAATGATGCATTATCTTTAGGAGTGATAATTATTGCATAATTTGTTACGACACCCGAACAGCCATTTGCGGATGGAGTTACCGCATAAGTTACTGTTCCTGAAGCTGAGCCTGAATTGCTAATGGCCTGAACAGGAATTGTGCCGGTGCCGCTTGCTGTGAAACCGGTAATACCACTTGTTGCTGAAGCTGTCCATGAAAAACTTGTTCCGGCAACATCAGATGTCAGATTAACAAGTGCTGTGTTTGTTCCTGAACAAATGGTTTGAGAAAGCGGAGAATTAGTAACAGTCGGAGTAGGATCCACTGTTACAGATATTGTTTGTGGTGTACCTTGACAAAGACCTGTTGTAGATGTTGGAGTGATCGTATAGGTAACGGTTTCAGCTACTGTAGTACTGCTGATAATTGTATTGTTTAAAGTACTTGTAGTTTGTGTAGTTAAACTTTCTCCCGTTGTATTTGTATTGTCTGCCGCAATCCAGGAGTAGGTGGATGTAACATTTGCAGAGAAGGGAATGTTAACTGCATTTCCACTGCAAATTGTTGCTGAACTTGCACTTGTTACTGTAGGTGTAGGATTAATTGTAACAGTAACCTGACTAAAAACAGTATCATTGCAATACCCAATTACTCCCATTGAAAGTGTTATTGCTCCGGAATCTGTTCCACCAGCCGTATAGTTTGTAGTTAAAGAAGTTGGTGTGGAAAATGTACCTTGTCCACCTTGCCAAATAATTCCTGAATACGTTCCTGAAGCACTTCCACTTAATGAAATAGTTCCTGAAGGACACATAGATCCCCCTGTTCCTGCATTAGCAGTGTTTACTACAAATGGCGCCTGACAACCGTTGTTCACATATGTTGCTATGGCTGCGCCAGGCCAGGAGAAGTTTGCAGTTGCACCATTTCCACCAATTAATAATGAAGGAACATATACAACCGTATCAGAACATCCAAGAAAATTATCGATGAGCGCAAAAGATCGTGTCCCTGTTCCTGAATTACCAAAATGCCCGGGTGCAGTAGGGAGCACACTTTTTTCATCATGGTAAATAACATAAAGCGTTCCTACTAAGGTAGCAAAAGAATTATCTACAGTGCTTACCGTATCACTGGTCAATATTAATACTTCTGCACCAGCCGGAATAATTCCCGCAGGAGGTTCTAGTAATAGACCACATGAACTTTGTACAGTTGCTTGCAATGCAGCAGTTAAAGAAGCTGTTACGGCATTTTGTATCCAACCCTTAAAAGAAATAGTTGTGGTTGGCCATTTGTTAAGTTGAAATACTCCGGAGGAAGGAGCACTTGCAATAATTAAATTATTGATATTGATTGGAGCCGGTCCCACTTTAAATCGCACCATTTCATTGTTTGGTTCCAACGATGTTGCATTACAAGCATCTACCAGGATACTCTCTATTTCAAAGCATTTAGTTGGAGTTTGAGCTTTTAATTGGGGGTGCGAAAAAAATACTACTAGTAGGCAGGAAATAAAAAAGAGGGAAGATTGCTTTGCGTTATTCATTTTTATTATCGGTTTAAGGATATTAAACTGGACAAAGCGGTTTCAGAGATTTCGAAAAAAAATACTATCGGAACTCTTATAGGGTGTTCACTCTTATCAGAAAATCAATTTCTGATTTTCTAAAACAAATATAAGTTTATTTGATAAAAATTGTTGCATTTAATTGTTAAAAAATTATTAAAAAAATAAGAAGTCATTTTATTGAATAAAAAAAAGGCTGCCTCAACTATTCTGGCAGCCTTTTTCAATTTTTTAAAAAATTATTTCATTGGCACTTCAATTACTAAAATTTCAGAATCGCTTTTCAGTTCGATTGAAAAAGCAGTTGTATCCCAAATGCCAATTGCGTCACGTTTCGAAAGGCTTTGTTTCTCAATTACTGATTCTCCTTCGATCATAAAAACATAAGCACCGTTACCTTTATGTTGTATCACATAATCAATGGAAGTACCGGCTTTAAATTTTCCGATCGAGAAGTAGGAATCCTGATTGATCCACATCACATCATCTGATTTTACAGGAGCTACAATGGTTTTAAATTTTCCTTCTTTTTCTTTTTCAGAGAAAATACGTTGCTCATAACGAGGTTCAATGTTTTTTTCTTTTGGAAGTACCCAGATCTGCAAAAGATTAACTTCTTCTGTTTTAGAATGATTGTATTCCGAATGCATCAGTCCTGACCCGGCACTCATAGCTTGTATCTCATTAGGTTTTATCACCCCAATGTTTCCCATGCTGTCTTTATGTTCCAATGCACCTTTCAGCGGTATGGTAACAATCTCCATATTGTCGTGAGGATGCGTCCCAAAACCCATTCCGGGAGCAATAATGTCATCATTCAATACTCGCAATAATCCAAAATGAACTTTTTCCGGATCATAATAGCTTGCGAAACTAAACGAATGCCTGGCGTTTAACCAACCATGGTTTGCATGTCCCCGGTCAGAAGATCTATGAAAAACGGTTTTCATTATTTTTATTTATCAAAATCCAAGACTTTGTGTGCACCATCGCAAAAAGGTTTGTTCTTTGATGCGCCACAACGGCATAGTGCAGTCATACCTTCTCTCAGCGTTTCTTTGCCATCCTTATCAACAATGGTAATATTTCCGTTAACTAAAAAAGGCCCACCCGGGGCAACTTGTACTTTCACATTGTTTGTTTCCATCTTTTGTTGTTTTAAGTTTATTTATGATTATTTATTATTTAAAGCTATTATTTTTTATGGGGGAGTAAAACCTAGAAAATCAATTTCCCAATTGATTAAAATCATTAAAACTTCTTTACTTCTTAATTCATTATCATTTTTGGTAATTGATTGGAAATGCTATTCTGAAATGCGAGTTCAAAAATAGTTGGTATCATAAAATCAACAAGCGGAAAAGTAGAAAATAGTTCCATTGCTTTTCTTTCTGAATTTGCTGCAATTGTTACCCATAATTGTGAACGATCCAATGCAAGAGAATATTGAATGATTTTTCCATCTTCCATTAATTTATCAATTAAAGCTCTTTGTTTGGGAATTAAGGAAATAAATTCTTGTGTTAATTCTGTTGGTAGCTGAATGCTAAACATGAATGTTTTCATTTTGTATATTTTAAATTTTAATAATACATGTATATACATATATTGTACCAAAAAAAATTAATCTCTCATTTTATCCAATAACAAATTTATCTGTTCAGCTTCTTCAGCACTTAATTTTTTGAGATTGATTAAAAACAGATCTTCGTTTTGATCTAATTCGGTTAGCAGATCTAATCCTTTTTTTGTAATAATAACATTCACTGCTCTGCGATCTTCAGAACAAACTGCCCGTTCCACCAATTTTTTAATTCTCAATTTTTCAACTAAACGGGATGCGTTTGAATTTTTATCAAGCATTCTTTCAATCAATAAATTTACGGTTGCCGGTTTAGGATGCTGACCGCGCAATATTCTCATTATATTGTATTGTTGCTGTGAAATACCATAAGGTTTTAAACTTGCTCCATGTTTAGACGACAGCCAACTGCTGGTATATAAAATATTAATAAGCATTTTTTGATGCTCACTTTTAAATTTTGCTTGTTTTATTTCTTTACCAATTTCCATGCTCTTTCAAATAATAAAACAAAGGTACTAAAATTTAAATACAAAAACATTATATGTTTATACATTTAATTTAATTTTCTCAGAAAAATGATCTACGAATTGATCGTATTAAAAATTTGAAACTAATTTGCTGAAGAAGTTAATTTGGATTTTATTGTTTTACGAACTTCACAATTTCAAAGTCTGTTTTAATAAAATAAATACCAGAAGAAAGAAAGGAAATATCAAATTCTGCTTTCCTATTTGAATCAGGCAGAAAACTCTTCTCCAGAACTATTTCACCGAGCAAATTAACTATAAGGATCTTTTTGCCTCTATTTAAATTTACAGTGATAGAATTGTTAGCCGGATTAGGAAAGACAGTAAGTTTTTCTCGTGAATTGGTTAATGTTTGCACAGAGACGTTCGCATGATTTGCCGAAGTTAATTTCAAAATAATTCCATTCATTCCAACAGCATATCCTATTGAATCACTAGGAAAATGCAATTTGGTCAATCCATCCGAATAAGTATTCATAACTTCCCAGGTAATGCCTCTATTTTTGGTTTTAAATATAATGCCATTAGGGAAATTATCTTCATAAACATTAAATCCACCACTTATGTATCCAATTGAATCATTTACAAAAGCAACATCATAAAGAGGATCCGGACATAAAGAATCAGGAGTAGTCCAGGTTAAACCACCATCAGTAGTTTTGGAAATTTTTCCATGATAACCGACTGCAAAACCCGAAAGCGAATCAAAAAAGAAGCAGGAATAGGGGTAAAAATTAGATGGTATAGGTAAATCAGTCCATGTTGCGCCCCCGCCCATTGTTTTTGAAATAGCGCTTCCCTGATTTGTTGTGAACATACCATGATAACTGTGAGTAACGTACCCAGTTAGGGAATCAACAAAAGTAAACTTTGCTGTGCCAGGGAAATAAGATCTTCCAGCTGAACCAAAAAGTCCTACCCAACTAGTACCTCCATTTACAGTTTTCCGGATACCACCATTAAACAATGTCGCATATCCAATCTGTGGATTAATGAAATAAAGAGAAGATAAGTCACCCAAGGTGAGAACTTCTCCAACAAAATTCCATGTATTTCCCATATTTGTTGTTCTATAAATCTGGCAATCCTGTCCCCCAGCAAATCCAACTGAATCATTCACAAATTGAATAGACAATATGTTTGGGAGTTGATATGTTTTATCCCATGTAAGACCGCCATTCATTGTTCTCATAATAGTGCCGCCATAATATCCATTCCCTGAATGGTATCCAGCAACAAACCCAGTATCGTTATTTATAAAAAAAATACCTGAAAAAGAATAATCAGTGGAATCAAAAACTGTTTGCCATTGTGCAAAGCTTTCACTTGAAAAAGTCAGGTAGAAAAACAGAAGAAGTAAAATTCTTTTCATATTATTCGAATTGGCAATGTTGCACGAATGAATGGTCTATTCATTCAGAATACTCAATGAAATCAACTTTGATTCTTATAAAAGGAAAACTCTTTTGCAAAAACCAGAAAAGAAAATTTAATTTGCGATTTTTGTACTGAGATTCAAAGCCTTGTACTTGCCTTTTATTTCTCCGCCAGCGCTGGTAGCATGTTGAATAGCAGGAGCATAAACACGTTCCATCCAACCTGTACCATTCCCATTGCCCAAATTTTGTAATTGGTTTGCAGCACAAATAATACTATGAGAAGTAATGTTATTCTGATAAAAAAACTCGCTGTTGTTTTGATTGATTCCATCTAACCAAACACTCACACTTTCACTTGCTCTAAGACTATCGCCCACCCAGGTTAATGTATAACTATTTGCAGTATGAATAGTGTCGATAGCAGGAAAAGCAATTGTTCTTATCCCCGAAATGGAATTAGAAAATGTATTGTTGTCTTTATCTGTATAGCTAAACGTTCCACCGGAAATAAAACCGGCATATTGTTTTTCGTAATATGCTAAAGCGCTCTGAAAGATCAACACATCGCCATTGAATGATACCGTTGCAGGAGCTGATAATTGAAGATTTGTTCCCAATGCATTGCTGAATTTAAATGTAGCACGGGCATAAGTTTTGTCCTGATTTTTATCGTAATACACTTCATAATATGTCCAGATTTTATCCTGATCAACGGTATCGGAATTTTCTTTTTTGCAACTGTTAAACATAAATGCAGGTAACAGTATTGCAAAAGCTAAGAAGGTGTTAATGAAGTGTTTCATCTGAATTGTTTTGGGTTAAACAAATTTAATAAAAATGCAATAAAAAGCAAATTGAAATGGAAAAAACTTTCTATTGGCAGAGTGCCGCGATCCATCCTGTACTCCAGGCATTTTGGAAATTAAAGCCCCCTGTTATTCCATCAATATCTAAAACTTCACCTGCAAAATAGATATTCGGTATAATTTTACTTTGCATGGTACTCAAATTTATTTCCTTCAAACTGATTCCACCACAGGTAACAAACTCTTCTTTAAAAGTAGTTTTGCCTTGTACTTTGTATTCATCATTAAGTAGTGTATTGATAAGAATATTTGCACTTTTTTTTGGTAAGTCTCCCCAACGTAATGTTTCAGAAATATTGGCTTTTATTAAAAAATATTCCCAAAGTCGTTTTGGTAATTCAACCGGACAATGATTGATCATTAATTTTGCTCCATTTTCTGTACGGATATTTGCAAATTCAATGCGTAATTTTTCTTCTGTATATTTTGGCAACCAATTCACAATAACGATAAAATTATATCCAAGATCACTTAGTTGACGTGCGCCCCATGCCGATGCTTTTAAAATAGCAGGTCCGCTAAGTCCCCAATGAGTTATCATTAACGGGCCCACGGTTTCTAATTTTGTTCCTGCAATTCTGATCTTTGCAAATGGGACCGAAACCCCCATTAATGCAGTTATTGTATTGTTCGGAACATTAAATGTAAACAAAGATGGAACCGGTTTTATGATGGTATGTCCCAATTTTTTCAACCAATTATAAGCATGTTCATTAGAGCTTCCGCCTGTTGCAATTATTAATTTATCACAACTAAAAGTGCCGCTATCTTTAAGTTTTAATGTAAACGTTTTATTTTCATTTTTAAGGATTTCTTCAATTTCAATATTTAGTTTTATTTGAACCCCTGCTTTTTTAGCTTCTTGTAAAAGGCAATTGACAATGGTTTCGGAGTTATCCGAAGATGGAAACATTCTTCCATCATCTTCTGTTTTCAATTTCACTCCACGCTTTTCAAACCAATTAATTGTATCGTTTGTTGAAAACCTACTGAATACATTTCGTAATTCTTTTTCGCCACGCGGATAATTCTTAACTAAAATGTTATTATCAAAACAGGCATTGGTAAGGTTGCATCGGCCTCCTCCTGAAATTCTCACTTTTGTAAGCACTTTGGACCCTTTTTCCACTAACAAAACTTTATAGTCAGGATAATTTTCAGCACAATTTATAGCAGCAAAAAAACCTGCTGCACCACCACCAATAATTATTATTTGTTTAGCATCCAAAGCCTTTAATTTTGAGCTTGCAAAAGTACACATTTGAAAATGTGTTTAAAATTAAATATCTGTGGGTTGAAAAAATTCATGTCCTGCTCAATTTTTAAAATAGTATGAAAATAGTAGTAAATATATTTGACAATTAGATTCAATTACTATAAGTTTGAATGATAATAAAATATTAACAAAACATATAACACATGGGACTATTTGATAAATTAAGAGGTGAATTTGTAGATATCATTGAGTGGACGGACAGTTCAAATGATACAATGGTATGGCGCTTTCCACGCTACCAGAATGAAATAAAGATGGGTGCAAAGCTTACTGTACGCGAATCACAAGTTGCAATATTTGTGAATGAGGGACAGATGGCTGATGAATATAAACCCGGTATGTTTGACCTTCAAACACAAAACATGCCTTTGCTCAGCACTTTAAAAGGTTGGAAATATGGATTTAACAGTCCGTTCAAAGCAGAGGTTTATTTTGTAAATACCAAACAATTTACCAATCAAAAGTGGGGAACTAAAAACCCAATCATGTTGCGTGATGCAGAATTTGGTCCTATTCGTTTACGTGCTTTTGGTACCTATGCTTTACGCATTAAGGATGCAAAAAAATTCTTAAAAGAAATTGCCGGAACGGATGCTCATTTCACAACCGAAGAAATTACAGATCAATTACGTAACCTGGTGATCACCCGTTTTACTGATGCTATTGCTGAAAGTAAAATACCTGCACTGGATCTGGCTTCCAACTATGATGAATTATCAAAATTTGTTCATACCAAGATCAATCCTGAATTTGAAGAATTAGGTGTTGAAGTAATGAAGCTATTAATTGAAAACATTTCATTACCACCCGAGGTAGAAGCTGCGTTAGATAAACGAAGCAGTATGGGAATCATAGGTAACCTTGGTGCTTACACACAGTTTCAAGCAGCTAACTCCATGGAAAAAGCTGCCGAAAATGGCAACAGCATGATGGGAGCAGGAATTGGTATGGGAATGGGAATGGGAATGGGAAACCAAATGGGAAACATGTTCCAGCAAAATCAAGGTAATCAAAATCAAAATACACCACCGCCACCACCTCCGGTAACGCAATATTTTGTTGCTGTGAATGGTGCACAAACAGGTCCGTTTACAGAGCAAGTACTGATGCAAATGGTTCAACAGGGTTCTTTGAAAAAAGAATCAATGGTTTGGAAAAATGGTATGGCTGCATGGTCCGCTGCTGAACAGGTTGCCGAATTAGCAAAATTATTTAGCGCTGTTCCGCCACCATTGCCACCTCCAATGTAAGTTAATTAAGATGAATAGTAAATGGTTAATTACGGTGAAGCCTGATTTAACTTATTAACCCAATACCCCAATTAACTATATGTTAGAAGAAAAAACAAAAGAAATAAGCAATCAGCTCGACTGTAAGGAATGTGGCGCTTTATTGAAGTATGCACCCGGAACAGTTCATTTAAAATGTGAATATTGCGGTTGTGCCAATGAGATCAAAGAAGCGGTTGAAGCAACAATAATTGAAGAGATCGATTTCGAAAAATTTTTGAATGAAAATGATAGCGGAATTGAAAAGCAAGAAATAGTTACTATAAAATGTGGAAACTGCGGAGCATCAACAACTTTGAAACCAAATGTTACATCTGACAGTTGCCCATTCTGTGCTTCTCCAATAGTAATTACAGGCGGTACAGCCAACAGCATTATTAAACCCAAATATTTGCTGCCCTTTAAAATTGATCAGAAAACAGCTTTTGAAGATTTTAAAAATTGGATCAAAAGTCTTTGGTTTGCCCCTAATGACTTAAAAAATTATGTTGATAATGCTGAAAAGCTTAACGGAATGTATATTCCATATTGGACCTATGATTCAAAAACAGTAAGTGATTATAGCGGACAGCGGGGAGATAATTATACAACCGTAGAAAGTTATACAACTGTGGAAGATGGGAAAACAGTGACTCGTGAGCGCACAGTCACCAGGATACGATGGAGCTATGCGAGTGGAACAGTAAATAATGATTTTGATGACGTATTGGTTTTAGCGAGTAATTCATTGCCTGAATCTTATACCAATGCTTTGGAGCCTTGGGACATGGGGAATATTACAGCGTATAATGATAAATTTTTGAGTGGTTTCAGAAGTGAAAGTTATCAGGTGGACGTTAAAACAGGATTTGAAAAATCAAAAGTAATAATGTCTGGTGCCATACGTGATACTGTTTGCAGGGATATTGGCGGTGACCACCAACAAATTACTTCTGTTAGTACCATCTATAATGATATTACATTTAAACATATTTTATTACCGATCTGGTTAAGTGCATTTCGATATAACGAAAAAGTGTATCGGTTCATGATAAATGGGCGAACAGGTGAAGTACAAGGAGAACGACCATACAGTACCATAAAAATCATTTTAACTGTTTTAGCAATTATTGCAATTGGAGTAGGGATTTATTTTGGTGTGAGGTATTATAATCAAAATCAGTAATGTAGTTTCTTTTTATGAACCTGAGTGCCCAATAAAAAAATCGCAGACTTTTTTTCTGCGATTTTTTTATTCATTTTTATTATACTATTAGCTTATGCCAATTACAAATATATTTTGGTCCAACAAATTCCTGCACACAGTATTCGACAAACTCTGACGGACTTCACACATTGGACCATTTTATAAATATCTTTGGTATTATATAAAATATACCAATTATTTCCCTCTCTTTCGGAGAGGGATTAAGGGTGAGGTCAGAAAAAAAGCTGTTTTATATAAGCTAATGGTATTAGAAATACAAAAACTGTTCTATAAAGGAGTCTTTTCTGTATCTGTTTTTCCTGCTGTTCTCATGGTTAACAAATATTTTAGTAATTGCTCCTGAGATTTGGCATCAATAATAATGCTGCCGGCCTTTTTATTTGCTTTTGCAACCATTTCAGGAACTACTTCCTGCCACTCAGTTTCAGATTGAGAGGAGGGTTTTTTAAACTTATGACATTCATCGCAGTTTTTTATAAAAATTGCTTTCCCTTGGTTTAAATCTGCTAAAGTATAGCCGGGATAATTGCTTGAAACTCTATCAACATCTGATTGAGTGGGTGTAATCAGTTTGGCGCTGCAAGAACAAAGAATGACCAATGTTGAGATAATACTTATTTTTTTCATTTCTAATTATCCGGGTTTATAATTTCTGCAAAAGCATTGTAAATTTAAAAAAAACTACAACACGGTATTTTTTTTACTCTTTTACTTTTTTCTATGCTTCCTGCATTATTAAAATTTTATTCCTAATTGGTATAAAAATTCATTTTTTTATTGAAAGGATATTCTATAAATTTTATCATCGCCAACTAATGGAGGTGGAGATGCAGTTCCAATATTCGAACTTGAAAATAATAAAGAACCATCCGGAGCCTGAATAATATTTCTCAATCGTTGAAAATTCCCAACCAAGGTATCTTGCCTGTTCAACACATTATCACCGGTAGCATTCATGTCAAAACGAACCAGGCGCTGACCTCGTAAAGCACAAAAAATAAAATCACCTTCCCAGGCACCCCATTCTTTTCCTTTAATAAATGTACAGCCTGATGGTGCCCAAACTTCAAATCCGGTTTGATATATTGCAGGGGTCAATGAATCTGTTTCTGTTCCTCCGATGGCGATAGGCCATCCATAATTTTTACCGGGTAGTATCAAATTAATTTCATCATGACAACACCAACCTAATTCACCTGAGGGACCATGTTCGGTTGCAATCATTTTGCCTTGTTTGTTCCAATCAAAACCTTGTACATTTCTGTGGCCATAGGTCCAGATACGACTATTGAATGGGTTTCCCGGAGCTGCATTCCCGTCCCTGTCGATTCTTAAAATTTTACCTGCTAAGGAAGTGGTGTCTTGTGCTAAAGCTGGAACCTGAGCATCACCAGTACCTAAATAAAGATAGCCATCCGGGCCAAATTTCAAAGCTCCTCCATCATGATTGTTTATAAAATCGGGGTCGATCGCAAGACCCAGCAAACCTCCTTCTGAAGTTTGAACTGTACGAAACATAATCAAATTATAATCAGCAGCCTGATTTTTCAGAAGATCGATTTGTCCATCACGCTGACAAAAAATAAAATCTCCATTGGGTAGGAAAGCCATTCCCCAGGGAACCTGTAAGTTTTTAATAAAAACTTCTACTTTAAGATGTTTCGCAGGAGGTATGATTGCAGGATCTTTTTCGCAAGCAATAAATGGAAGCAACAAAAAAGAATAAAGAAGGAGGATGCAATTTTTTTTCATTTAAAAAAAACGTATAAAAAGTGGAAAAATTTTAATCTTAAGGTCGTTAAAATAAATTAAACCTGTTTTTAAAAATTAAAATCCATGTTGGCTAATCATCCAGATCATTGCAGCCATTGCGGCACCACCTAATTCGAGTTCCCGTTTATTTACATTTACAAACTCGTCAGTAGCAGCATGATGGTAATCGAAATAACGCTGCGAATCAGGAGTTAGGTCCATGCAAGGGATGCCCATATTTTTTAAAGGATGAATATCTGAGCCGCTGCCATCTGCATCAAAACTATAAATTCCATAGGGTTCAAAAAGTGGTCGCCAGCTTTTTAATATTAATTTTTGTGCAGGTGTTACATCACTGCTAAAGCCAAGCGGAGTAAAGCTTCCTGCATCCGATTCTATGGCAACAATATGTTTTTCGTTTTTTTGTTTTACTGACTCAGCATATTTTTTCCCGCCCCGTCCGCCATTTTCTTCATTCATAAACGCTATTGCACGAATGGTACATTTCGGTTTTATCCCCAAGGCTTTATAAATCCGGATTACTTCCATACTTTGTACAACCCCACAACCATCATCATTAGCACCTTTCCCATTGTCCCAAGCATCCAGGTGACCACCAACAACAATAAATTCATTCGGCTTTTCGCTTCCCCGTATTTCGCCTATAACATTGTATGATTTTTCATCAGGTAATGTTTGACAATTCATTTTCAGATAAAACTTTAAGTCTTTATCGGTTTTTAAATAATTGCTTAGCCAATTAGCACCATTGGTACTAATGGCGCAAGTAGGGATCTTTTGAGTACTGTCTTTATAACTCATTACTCCTGTATGCGGATTATCATCTTCTAAGAGTGAACAGGAACGAACCACAGCAGCCAATGCTCCATACTTTGCAGCTTCAGATGCTCCTGCCCAACGGTATTCAACTGCATCACCATAAGCATCAAAAGTCGAAATTACAGTAGGATCCATGGGGTGATTAAAAAATACAATTTTCCCTTGAATTTTTTCCTTCCCTAATGCTTTTAATTCTTCAAAGTTTTTAACTTCTATAACCTGAGCGGAGATCCCTTCTGCTGAAGTAGCAATAGAACCGCCCAATGCACAAATAGCAATTTCCTTACTGCTTTTTGAATTGGAGGTAATTACTTTTGCAATTTCTTTTTCGCCCCGAACCCAATGAGGAACCATACATTCCTGAAGATAAACAGTATCTGCCCCAGTTTCTTTCATGGCTTTATAAGCCCATTCTACTGCTTGTTGGGCCTGGGGCGAGCCAGCAAGGCGACCGCCAATTTTATTGCATAAATAATCGAGATTAGAATAACTTTTCCCATGGGTCAATGCTTCATTAAAAATCGTTTTGATAGTTGCAGAATCAGTTTGAGCGATAATACAATTTACTGAAAAGGCAAAACAGAGAATAAAAAGTAGAAATCTTATTTTCATAAATTTAGATTATATAGTTCGAAAGAATATTATTTGAAAATTACTTCATTAATTACGTTTTGCCCGGTAGCATCATTTAACATTTTAATGATCTTTGTTTTTGCCAGCGATAATTCATTTCGAAGGGCGGATGAATCAAGTGTTACAAAAAGCTGTTTGTTTTTTATATAGAGGTCTTTTGTATGTTTGGAGATCATTTCGCCCATAACACTATCCCAGGAACTGATCAGGCGCCTTTCGGCAAGTTTATCATCCAATTTATAGACTTTCAATAATTTATCAATTACCTCTTTCAGGCTGTGTTCGTTATGCTTACTCATTGAAGGTGATTTTAAATGATTGAACAGGTTAATAAAGACATATTCAAAAATTAATTTTTGATTCTATGGTATTATTTTTAATTGAAAATACCTTAAAATCCGCATTTCCTTTGTTGAATATTTCAGCCAGTCGTGTAGGATGTGTATCGGTAATAAATAATTGTCCGAAATTATCGCTGCTCACCAGTTCCATTAATTGTTTTACACGCAGGTCATCCAGCTTATCATAGATATCATCCAATAAAAGGATAGGAGTAACCTCTTTAATATTTTTTATGTAATCAAATTGAGCTAATTTCAAGGCAATTAAAAATGATTTTTGCTGTCCCTGAGAAGCATATTTCTTTAATGGATGGGTATTTATAGTAAATTCCAGATCATCCTTGTGAATTCCAACAGTAGTATATTCCATCATTCTATCACGCTTCAATGCATTTTCCAATACTTCTTTAAATCCAGATGCGTTCAAATGGGAATTATATTCTATTCCAACCAATTCGCGGCCTCCTGATATCAATTCATAATATTTTTGAAATATCGGAATAAACTTAGTGATGAAATTTTTTCGGGTATCATATACTTTTATACCATAAGCAACCAATTGATCATCCCATATTTCTAAGGACTCCTTTTCGAATTTTCCGCTATCAGCAATTTGTTTCAGCAATGCATTGCGCTGCGAAAGCACTTTGTTGTAATTGATCAGATTTTCAAGGTAAGCTCTGTCGAACTGAGCTATTACACTATCAATAAATTTCCTGCGACTTTCGCTGCCTTCAGTAATTAGCTCAGAATCAGCCGGAGAGATCATTACCAAAGGGAATAATCCAATATGATCAGCAAGTCGTTGATATTCCTTTTTATTTCGCTTGAATTGTTTTTTCTGGTTGCGTTTTAACCCGCAATAGATCTCTTCCTCTTTAGCATCGGCATCAAATATTCCTTGAATAAGGAAGAAAGGGGCTTCATGTAAAATATTTTGGGTATCGATCGGGTTAAAAAAACTTTTACAAAAGGAGAGATAATGAATAGCGTCCAGAATATTAGTTTTTCCTTCCCCATTATTGCCCGTAAGACAGTTAACGCGACTATTAAAATCCAATTGTGCCTCCGGATAATTCTTGAAATTCAGTACAGAAATTTTTTTTAAATGCATGGCTTTATTCGAAGGCTTAAAGTTATCTAAAATTGGTAATTATACCAAAGGTATTTTATTTATTGGGCTTATAAGTACTGAATGGGAACATTCGAATGGGAAAAATCCACTTTGAAAAATTAAGGAAGAGGCACATTTACTCTTTTTTTAAAAACCTAATTTGTTCAGGCAAAAATCATATTTTGTAATTAAATTATAGATATTGCAAAAAAAACTTATTTTTGCACGTTATTTTTAAAATTCAATTCATACTATGTCAGAAAAAAATACAAACGAACCAATTGTTGACGTTGCAGAGGCGTTTTCTAAAACCGAACTTTTTATTGAAAAAAATAAAAAGACCATAATCCTTGTATTCGGTGCTGTTGTTGCATTGGTAGGAGGTTATTTTGCTTATAAATACTGGTATGTGGCTGGTGAAGAAGAAAAAGCACGTACCGAAATGTTTAAAGCAGAAGATTATTTCGGGAAAGATTCTTTGGACAAAGCTATGAATGGCGATGGAGTTGCTCTGGGTTTCACACAAATTGTGGATGAATATGGTATTACACCTTCCGGAAATCTGGCCGAATACTATTTAGGTGTTTGTTATCTTAAAAAAGGTCAATTTGAAGAAGCTATTGAACATTTAGAAGCATTTGACAGTAATGATCAGATGGTTGCCCCTGAAGCAACAGGTGCAATTGGTGATGCAAATATGGAACTAGGGAAAGTGGATGAAGCGATTACTTATTATTTAAAAGCTGCAGAGCAAAAGCCAAATAAATTTATTTCGCCTATTTATCTGAAGAAAGCTGCGATGGCCTATGAAGAGAAAGCAAATTATGCTGATGCAGTTAAAATATACGAACGAATAAAAAATGAGTTTGCCGAAACAATTGAGGGTAAAGAGATGGATAAATATATTAGTCGCGCAAAATCTTTAGGTAATTTGTAAAAAATTAAAGTTTTAAAAATTCAGAGGTGATTTTGCATAAAGGTCACCTCTTATTTTTATATAGTAATCGTATTTTTTCATTTATATTATAATTTCAAATGTCATCCTCACTTAAAAATTTATCCGATTTTAATCATACTACTATTCCCAATGGAGCAGGAATGAGAATAGGAATTGTTGTTTCGGAATGGAACAAGGAGATAACAGGAGCTTTACAAGATGGTGCGGTAAAAACATTATTAGAAAACGGAGTGACCGAAAATGATATCCTCATTTCTTATGTTCCGGGAAGTTTTGAATTAACAACAGGTTCACAATTTTTATGCGAGGATAAAACAATTGATGCAGTAATAGCTCTGGGTTGTGTGATACAGGGAGAAACCCGTCATTTTGATTTTATCTGCAATGCCGTGGCGAACGGAATTACAAATGTTGCTATAAAATACAACAAACCGGTAATTTTCGGTGTTCTTACTACAAACACACAACAGCAGGCAATAGAAAGAGCGGGAGGGAAGCATGGTAACAAAGGTGATGAAGCTGCTATGACTGCACTTAAAATGATCGCATTGAAAAATCAAGGTAAATAAACCACTACTCCTACAGCAATTTTTTATAAAAATTGGATGCTATATTAGCTCTAAAAATTTTTATATAAACCTCTTATACCAATTGAAATATAAAATAGGCCAATCATACTCTCCTTTTTTTCAATGAGAGGGTTTGTGTAAGGTTTTAAAAATGGACTATTTTATATTTCAATTGGTCTTATCCATATCATACATTTTTTTGCTGAAATGCCAAAGCTTTTTTTAAGAAATTAATAAATATAATTTTTTCAACAAAAACCCTCTACTTAGTCTGAATTTAGAGGGATTGTTATTAACAACACTTTCTCCCTGAAATCGCATTATTCTTGTAAGTATATTTGAAATTCAAACCAAATTTGAAACAAATAAAATGCTTACACGAATTTCATTAATTAACTCCAAAGTTTTTGGAAAAGCGGAGCTAAAGCTCGATAACTGCGATTCCCTTCAGCTGGTTGGCCCTAATAACATAGGGAAAAGCACCTTGATCTATGCCTTGAACTTTTTGTTTATTGTGGATGGTCAAAAAATGTCATTCAGCGGTCAACGTAAAGGTGATAAAGAAACCATACATCATTATTTTCCTACTCACAACAAAAGTTTCCTGGTGTTTGAGATAAACAAGTTAGGCTACTATTGTATTCTTGTAAAACGCAATACAGAAGGAGAACTGGAATATTATAAAATTGAAAGTGAATATAATGAAGAGTATTTCTTTGAAACAGAAGGAACACACCAACGTTTGCTTAATTTTGATGAAGTGCTTGGAAAGCTTATTGTAAAAGGAATTGCTCATACCAAATTCAGTACAAAAACCGATGTGTTTAATCATGTTTATCACCGGGGAACAAAAAACAATGCTGTTGTTTGGTTAGAAGATACTGTGAAAGCAGATGGATTAAGCAATAACTTTTCTAAAGTATATCGTTATCTGATCAATTCAAAACTGATCACCAACAAAACATTAAAAGAATCATTGATCATTGCAGATAATCGGGAGAACGAAAGTTTGAACTTTTCGCAGAAGAACAAAAAGGATATCATCGATCTGTTACGCATCAACGAGGAAATAAAAAGTATTAAGTCGGTACGAACAGATTTTCTTGAGTTCAGGGAACTGGTAAAAATGTACAATTCAAAAACAAAAATTGTAAGTGAATTACTTTTTGCATTTAATAATTCCTACTCAACAGCAATTCCTGAACTGGAAATTACCTCTTTGGATAAGGCAAAAAATATTTCTACCATCCAAAATGAGATCAACGAAATATTAAAACCAAAGGAATTAAAATTTGCTTCCCGCATAGGAGAAAAAAACTCCGATATAAAAAATAAAGCGACTGTTTTATTTGAAAAACAAAGTGAATTAGACGAAATAAATAAGTTTGAAACGGTTCAATTCTTGAAGGAATCATTAAAGAATCTGGATACTGACCGTAAAGAAATAGAAACCAGAATTACAACTGTTGAAAGCCAGAAACTTTCAAGCAAACAACTTGAATTGCGTATTGATAAGCTGAATCAGCAAATCACATCTCATGAGAACCAGATCGAAAATTACAGTAATCTATTGATCCACAAAATTTCGGATAATGAAGATGTAAAGAAATTATTGAATTCTGTTTTATCTGAACAGGTAACAAGCCTATCCAGTAAACAGATCAAAAAACCAATTCAAAAAATATCCGATAAAATACTTGCGATCTTTGATGGACAAATTGATATTTCAAAAGGCATTGAATTAAAAGAATTTAAGTCGATAAAGGAATTAAAAGAGGAATTAAAATCTTTACAAGCCGAGAAAAAGCAAACAGAAGGACTTCTTAAAACTGTTGTTGATAAAGAGAAGACAGAGTCTAAATTAAAATCTATTTTATCTGAAATAGAACTGATCAAAGAAAAAATAAAACGAATTGATAACAAACCAAACCTGGAACATCAGATCACTGCTGTTAATCTGGATGTAAAAAAATTACAGCACGAGAAAAAAGATCTGGAAGATTTGTTAAACACATTAGTAAAAGAAATTTCTCAAAAAGAAATTACGCTTGAAAAATTACAGGAAGAAAAACGAAACATGGAGCTTCGTGTGAAGGAGTTGAAGGAGCGTAAGATAGAAACAGAGTCAATAGAAATAGAGCCTACCGAGTATGAAACAAATGATAATCTGGATTATATCTATTCTAAAATTCAGATCCATCAGAAAGATCGTTTTGAATTAAAAACCAAGAAAGACAGCACATTTGATAATTTGAAATACCGTTTACGTAACAGCAGTGCTGATGAAGAGCAATTTATAAAATTTGTGGAAGAAGAAATAGCTTGTTTAACTGATAAAGAAAGAAGCATTGATGGCTTGTTGCAGAGCATCTCCACACAATTTGCAAATCCTGCATATACATTGCTGAAACGTTACGAGGAGTTCAAAGAATTTGTTTACACCAAGTTCAACGATAAACTATCTCAAACACGTATTTCCAATATCGAATCGATGAAAATTGAATTGTTGGATAATGAACGTATTATAGGTGAATTGAAAAAAATCAGCTCTATTCAGGAGTTCAACGGGCAAATGAGCTTTGAGTTTGACCAATCAGAGAACCTGAAAGTATTGAACAGTTATTTGGATAGTGGTAGAAAAGTAAGTTTTGATGAGTTGTTTAATATTGAATTATTACTTCAAATACAAGGAACAGATAAACGCGTGGATCTTGCAAATCAGGTGGAGTCGGATGGTACAGACAGAATGATCCGACTGGTGATGATCATGTCAATCATTAACAGGATGGCCGTTTTAGATGAGCAAAATAAAATCGCATTGTTCATTGATGAGGTTGCAACCATTGATAAACAGAACAGACCGGAGATCGTTAAATTCTGTAAGGACCATAATTTCATTCCGATTTTTGCTGCACCGGATGCAGTAGAAGGGTTCAATAAATATTATTTTATTTATGGTTCAAAAACAAAAGTGAATATTAACGAAAAACAAAATGCAGTAATTGTTGAGCGCAACGGAGTTGTTAAAGGACTTGTTAAACCTCTTAAAAAATAAACCAAAAAAAAGCCACAGATTCACAGATTTGATTTATGAATTATTCCGATAAAGAATATTCATTACAAAAGGAAAGCTGTCAACTAACAAATGAAATAATGAACAGAATAGGTTAAGGAAAGAAAGAATAAATTCATTGAATTATTTATACGCTTCGTCATTGCGAGGAACGAAGCAATCCACAAGCAAAGCATTATTTAGAGATTGCTTCGTTCCTCGCAATGACGATAATTTGAGTTGTTTTAGTATTTCAGGATCTTAACAAATAGAATAAAAATTAATCAGTGAATCTGTGATACATTATTTTATAAAAATTTAAAGAATTAAAGAATGAAAGCAGAACCAAAAACCATCCTGCGTTTTTTATTGGAGTATTTTGATATTGTTGCCGACTTATTTGAAACACAATCAAAAGAGGGGATCATTACTTATGAAGTGTTGAACCAGATTACCGGTAAACATGGCAGTGATATTAAAACGCAATTGCTTGACTATAAAATATTAGGTGCAGTTAATGACAATTTTGAAATCAGAACCGTTTATTATAATCTGATTGAATTTGTTTTAAGTGAATTCAAACCGATGCTGCCCGAAACAATTGAAAAATATCATGTTTCAATTGCTGAATTATTCCGGAAGATCAAGGAAAATCTAAATGGCGACAGAGTCATCTTAAATCAAAGATTAGCAGAATTGAGTAACGAGATACGTTCATTTTATGAAATGGTTGAAAAAAACACCATCAGCTTATTGAATGAAACACGCGAATTAAAAGCAAATGTGAAAAAGATAGATTATCGCGAAAAGATAATCCGCGCTTCCCGCTGGATAGATGAATATATTATTCCTTTGAACAAAATTCTGGATATCAATCATGTTTCATCCATTGCAAATAAATTATATGATATTTCGGAATACTCGAATAAATACCGTTTGAATTTTGATGATGAGAATACCCGTGTTCAATTTGAAAAACTTTATTTTCAACTGATCCAGGTAAACGATAATTTATTGCGTCAATCAAAAATATTAACAAAGGAATTATTACCATTGATCGAACGTATTCGTACGGAATCAACCATATTGTCAGGTTGGATCACCTTCCTTAAAAATCCATATAAACAAAAGGTTCCAAAGATCTTTGAGGCAAAACGTACCAATATATATTCAAAAAATACATTTTTTAATGCCGCAGAATTTTTCGAGCAATTTAAAAATGATAGCGATGTGTTTTTCGAAGAAGAATCAAATGATACAGAAAAATGGATCTTTGACAGGGAGCATTATACAGAGAAACTAAAATCAAATTTACCGGTAGCAAATTTCTTTAAATGGTGCAATGCTACCTTGAAAGATGAATATAAAAAAGTAGAGATCGAAAAATTCTTTGCCTTGACCAGTCTTGCATTTGACGAAAATCTTCAGCTGGAATATCCTGCAAAGGCCGAATACGAAAAAATTAAAATAAACGATTTAACATTAACGGTTCCCAAAATAACAATCAATAACCATGGAATTTCCTAATCACCATCGCCAAATAGTTGAAGACTTAATGAGCGGTAAATTTATTTTGCCGCAAGAACGAGCATTTGAAGTGCTTAGAGAGAATGAAGATTTTTATATAAATTTCTTCAAAGCTTCTTTTAACTATGATCTAAAAGTAAACCAGGATTTTGTTTACCTGGTTTCGGATGAATCAAATGAAACACTCTCCCGTGACATCTGTATTTTTATTGCATTGCTGAGCTATGAGCTTGACAGAGATGGGAAAAATTTTCTGGAACGTATTCAATTCTCTGAGTTTGAAATGGAAGAAATTGAAAGCTATTTTACGAATTCTTCCTACATCGATTTGATCTTATCTAACAAACAATTGAAAGATGTGGATTCCCGTAAAAATTTCATAAACACATTAAACCGGAGAAATATCATTGAAAAAACTGCGGATAATCGTTTTGTATTTACATCCGCACATAAATTCTTTATGGATTTTGCAACTGATATTGTGAAATTTGAAAATGCAGAAAAAGAATAAATAAATTTTCGTTGATACGAATTTTACGAATTTTTTCAGAAGAATTTCCCCTTGAAAAGGTGATTATATATACAAATTTACACAAAAAAATAATCATATTGATCTTCGTCAATCTATAAAATGCTATAAATCATTTTATAAGATATTTAATCGTGGTATTTTTAAAATACAATTTTGTTTTGAGGCATAATTTAATGTAAATTATTATTTAATTGTTAGTTTTTATAAGAAATATTTTTCACAAAATCAAGTTTTGTCTATATTTTTAATATCATTTTTATTAACATTGCCTAATAATTTACACAAAATAAAGCATGAGTGATAAAAAAAACAAGGAAATTTCATGTATTCCTGTTAAGCAATTGCTTAATTTTGTTCAAAAAGAATGCAATAAATACGATATTTCTGCTATTTATAATGCTATTTTGGCTATATATGGTAACGATAAACGCAGATTAATATCGCTAAATTTTTATATAGATTCAGAAAACAAAAAAGACATAATAAAATTTATTAGTCAAAAAGGAAAAGAATCTGCTATAAAAAAAAGAATGCAAATGGCAATACATTCTATTCTGACCAAAAAAAGAAATAATGATTTATATGAAATTGAATATACTGTCAACCATAATGGATATACCTGTTATGTTGGAGCATTAAAATTTCATGCCCAGGAAAATACAAGAATAATAAGTAGAGAATATAATGAAGATTCTTGTACTTCAATTGTAAAAGTTGAAGGATATAAAAAGAAAGTAGAAAAAAACACAGGAAAATATAAAAATAGACTTGAAGCTGCATCAAGGATCCAGTATTATTTAATAGATGAAATATCTAAAAATAAAATATTCTTTAAATGAAAAAAGTAATAAAACATAAGAAAGATATTATACAAAAATCATTAATGTATAATAATCGAAATGAAGAGATTGAGATGCTATCTCATATGGTTAATTCCGACTATGTAGACGCTATAAGGAACGCTTTATTTTCAAGAAATATATCTCCTTCCAGCTTAGCTGATGATATTGGTGTTTCAAGAAGTTATGTATCACAAATATTTAATGGAAGTAGACATATAAATATTTCTTTTATAACAAGAATTAGAAGAGAATATGCTATACCATTGGAACTTATAGATACATCAAGACATTTTAATAATATTACATTTTTTGTATTTGTAATAAATGTTGTAGATAATAATGATTTGTATTCAGAAACAATTAATATATCTAACGAACCAAATATAGTAAAACTTGTAATTAGTAAATAAAATGATACAAATTAAAAATATTTTATCTTCTAAATCAATTATTGTTGATCAAAATGGACAACTTTCAATAAACCAAATTGTTGATGATATTGCTTGTCAATCCGTCCCGACCAGATTGACTGAATTATGTTTTATATTGTTTTTTGAAAGAGATATGAAGGATTCAAACACATTGAATGGTGTTGAAATTACATTATATTTAAATGAAACTATAATCAGTAAAAATATATTGAATATAGATTTTAAAGGAAGGAAACACAATAGAACAATTGCAGAGTTATCTAATTTAAGTATTACTGCATTAGGAGAATTAAAAATAGTTGCAAGATTAGAAAACGTAAAAATAGGAGAACATAAAATTGATATTTTAAAAGCAGATATCAATAGTTAATTCAATATCCTATTTATTTAACTTAAATCCAATGAAGGCATTATTTCACCTGCATTTTTTATGTTTTTTTAATTAGAAAACAATTATTCCAAAACTATTTTACCTTCCAAATAAATAAACCTTCACCTGCATTTTTTATGTTTTTTAATTAGAAAACAATTATTCCAAATGTATTTTATTTTCCAAATAAATAAATCTGGTAACCTAGTCTAATTTGCCCTATTCCGTTAATGGTTGCACCTATTGCTACCACCTTTACCGGCAAACCGGAGAGATAAGCAATAGGAATAATAAGTGTACCAACTATTAGACATAAAGCAGCCCGGTTGGAGAATACTTTTGATCGAATAATGGATATTCCAAACAACACATTTCCTGAAACCCAGGTCAAAACACATGCAATTCCAATGGCAATATGACTGTTGGTAAAAATTCTTTTGAAAAGCTGTGGAAATTCACTTGCTATTACCGGGACAAATGTTACATCACTACTGAAGATAGATGATCTGAAACCTGTTCTGATCAATAATATTATAAAAGAAAAAATACCAATTTTTCCTGCTTTTGATGCATGAACAATATAAATGCCCACCCAGGCAGGCAATGCAATAATGAATACAATCCATAATAAAGCATGTGCAGGAACCCAAAGAGGATCTGTCCCATAAGTTGCATCTTCTCCTGAAGGATGTAAGAAGAATCCTGCAATCATTAGAATTGCACTAATTATACTAATTACACCGGCAATGCGAAAAAAAATGTTGGGAATGGGATTGGTTTCCATATTCAATTACTTTTATATTTTCTGTGATGGCCAACTGCTGAAGGGGCAATTCTTAAATAAATTTCTGCCGAGAATGGATTATTGCCGTAAAAGGTTTTTAAATTAGTATCAGGAAAATTTATTGTCCCCTGAATACCCAATGATAAATCTGTTTTGAATCGGGTAAATAAAATTTTATTGAATCCTAAGGTAAATGCCTGGATGTTAAATGTCGGATTACTTGTCAATTGGAGCAAATTCAGTTCCTCACCATCTTTCTGAATAAACTCGTAACGTGCATAAATGGTTAGTGGAGCAAGTTTTAAATTGCTTTCAAGTAAAATTGAGGTAAGTCTTTTTCCTTTGGGAACATGGTTTTGTCCGAATACTAAACAAGAAGCTATAAATTCATCACGCTTCAAAAGTTTTGTGTGAATTATGGATGCAGTCGACCGGATAACACTTTCATTAGGATTGAGCACTTCCGGACTTTTAATGAATCCTTGTGAAAACTGTAATGAAAAACTACTGTTTGGGTTGGCACTGATACGATACGAATAACTATCAAATGTTGGCTTGTCAAAGTTGTAACGGTTTTCATCGGGTTCCCTGCCGGTAAAAATGCTTCCTTCTGCTTTCATTTTTTTATAGCGGAAACCGATTGTCCCAACTCCAAAAGTAATATGCGTAGCATCCTGCCAATGATGCCCAAGAGGCGCATCCGGATTATTTATTGCAGATAAACGATGCATAAAAACACCCGATCCAAGTGCCGGTTCTCCCGGATAACCGAAATATACATTGATGTCACTGTTTTTTGTGAAGCTGTGAGTATAATTAATAGCAAGTTCTGTAAACAAGTCGTGAGGATGCTGTTTGTCCACTAATGGAATGTTATTATATGTTTCGCCTGACTGGAATAGGAGTGGATACCCACTTCCGCTCTCTGTAATTTGTTCCAATGAAAACATGGAGAGAAAAGAAAATACATTTTTGTGCTGTTTATGTGAGAATACGATCATAAACCAATTAGGAGCATCAAATTTTTCTCCACCCCGTTTGCTTTGTTTTGTTATATCTTGTGAAGTATAACGAAGAAAGATATTTCCATGAAATATCAGTGATGTCATTTTAGAAGAATCCTTCCCTAATATTTTCAGATACATCATCATCGGAGATTGATCCGGCTGCCAGCTTGTTCCGCTTCCATCACGGTTCATCGGCAGGTGATTAGAAAAAACAGAAGTCATGTTCATACTATCCATGCTCATTTTCATTGTATCTTTCATTTGCATATGATGCGTATCATGCTGTGCAAAAACAATTGATGCCTGAAGAAAAAATGAAAAAAGAAGCAATGGTATTTTATTTTTCTTTTTTGAAAAAAAAATAAAGGAGATTAGTATAAATAATAGTTCCCGAGCCATGGTTCCTTTGCTGTTTATACATGTGAAATTTTTTTAGATACTTTATACCAAGTATATTTATAAAATGGCCCAATGTGTGAAGTCCGTCAGAGTTTTTCGAAGACTGTGCGCAGGAATTTGTCGGACCAGAATATATTTGTAATTGGGATTATGTTTGGGTTGCTGCTATTTCATATACAACCCTAAACAGATTCAATATTTCTTTTTGCAGGAGATATTGAATTATGAACTGCATTGATTTGAATTATTTTTTTGTTCTTTTAAGCATTTGCTTTTTAACCGGAGGCACTTTATCTCCTTCTTTCCTTGCTTCCGAAAGTCCTATTGCAATAGCTTGTTTACGACTGGTCACTTTTTTTCCTGAACCGGATTTAAGTTCACCCTCTTTCAGCTCATGCAGCATCTTTTCAACTTTTTGTTGCGCTTTTTTATCATATTTTGCCATAATTAAAGTTTTTTATTCCAAATGAAAAATCATTTTTGAACGTTAAATTTATTCTTTAGAAAATTAAAAAAAATCCTTAAATCCGGCATTTAGCCGGATTCAAGCGAATAATCAAATCATCTGGTTTTATAATTAAAAATATGTTTTATTCCTGAACATTATCTTTGAATAAATCTTTTAAAGATTGACCAAGTTCATCCATATCATGATTAAATTCTTTTTTGAAGGATTCCCATTTTTCTTTTCCTTCATCCTTGTAATTTGCCATGATTTTTTTTTTCATTTCTTTGTTCTTCTTTTCTAAATTATCAATCTTGCTTTCATAAGCAGCAAGTTTTTCTTTTTTAACCTTATCTTTTTTTGCTTTTAATTCAGCAATTTTCTTTTCATTGTCAGTAATCTTTTTTTCCTGTTCGGCCCGGTATGCTTTATATTCATCAGCTTGTGTTTTATTCTTTGAATCTTGCAGAGGAAATAAGATTTCTTTCTCATTCTTAATCCTTTTTTGAGATATCGTATTCGCTGAAATTAAATTAGTTCCAATCAGAACTCCTGTCAAAATCATTATTAAAATTTTCATAGATTATTTTTTTTAGTTTAATTATTGTTTTAACTACTTTTTTTTTGATTGTTGCGAATAATTCACAATTGATTATGCGTTTAATTTATTCTTTCACGTTATCTTTAAAAAGATCTTTTAATGCAACCCCGAGTTCATCCATATCATGATTAAATTCTTTTTTGAAGGATTCCCATTTTTCATTCCCATCATATGTATATTCGTTTAGTCTGGCTCTCAAATCATTATTATTTTGTTCCAACTCAGTTATTTTTTCATCATAAATTTCCCTGTTCTCTTTTTTTACCTTTAATCTCTTTTCTTTTAATTCATTGATTTTATTTTCGTTCTCAAGTATTTTATTTTCAATTTCCAATTTAAAAATTTCATATTCGGTATTGAACTTTTCCTGAGCTTTTGTCAAGTCCTGTTGAGCATCTTCCACTTTTTCCTGAGCATTTTCGACTTTTTTCTCAGAAGTTTGACAGGATATTATGCTAAATGCCAAAAGAAATCCAAGCAATGCGTACGTAATAGATTTTGTTTTCATTTTTTTTGTTTAGTATTATTTTTTTACCTGATTTTTGAAAAAAAAAGGGAATTACTACTTGTTAGTAATAAATCCCCCCTTTTATAGAAGATCATACAGATCAAATGATCTTCAAAAAAGAATAAGCAAAACACAATTAATTATTCACTTTCTTTAACACCAGTTGGCATTGCCTCTTTTTTTTCTTTAAGTCCACTTTCAGTTTTGCTGCTTTCAGAAGGTTTTACTGCTTCTTTTTGACTGCCTTGCAATTCATCAATAATATCGCTGATTTCTTCCTCAGTTTTTCCAAGTTTTTTTGAAAGTCCTGATAATAATTCAGCTTCTTTACCCGCTGTATAAACCAATTCAGCATCAGTTAAAATTGGGTATTTTTGTTTTAATTTTCCTTTAAGCTCATTCCAGTTTGCGATTTTAAGAGTTGTTGTTTCCATTTTTTTTGTTTTTTTAGGTTAAATTAATTATTGATTTTAGGTAAGCCTTAAAAATCACAACGTTGCAATTAATAAGGTTTGAGTTTAATTTTTTTAAAAAATTATTTGCGCTTTTTTGAAAATTCTTTTGGTGAACTACCTTTTTGTTGCCCCGTAGGTTTACTCTTTTCAGATTGTTCGTCAATGATTTGTGCTCTACCTTTTTGTTGCGCTGAAGGTTTACTCTTTTCAGATTGTTTGTCAATGATTTGTGCTCTACCTTTTTGTTGCGCTGAAGGTTTACTCTTTTCAGATTGTTCGTCAATGATTTGTGCTCTACCTTTTTGTTGCGCTGAAGGTTTACTCTTTTCAGATTGTAATTCGTCAATGATATCCATTACCTCTTCTTCCGTTTTACCAAGTCGTTCGGTAATACACGATACCAGATCATCTTCATTTCCTTTTGTAAACATCAGGTCCTCATCCGTTAATTTTGGATATTTTTTTTGAAGTTTAGCTTTAGTCTCATTCCAGTTTCCTTTGATTCTTAATTTTGTTTCCATTTTTTAGTTTTTGGTTTTAATTATTGATTATCTATATTATTGGTCGTTGTCAAGGATAATTCATGCGCCTGAATGCTGGTTATAAAAAATGATGATGCCAATTGCAGCATAAAAATATTTTTTCATTTTGATTTTTTAAAGTGCAGTCAGTTTTAATATTTAGCAAAACTACCACGATATCGCACCAATAGAAATGCATTTGGTCACTTTCTATATTGATAAAAATCAAAATGGGTTTAACATTCTTGTAAGTGCAGTTGTTATTTCACTTTAATTTTGCTTGTAAAAAGATTTTTTTGTTACCCAAATCTCAATATTAGAAAAAATAATATTTGCTTTATTTACTCTCATTCTTTTCGGATCCTTCATGATGCCAATGATGGCATCCCCATCCAAAATGATGACCAAAAAGCCCTCCACAATGATGTTTTCCTCTCATTCCGCAAAAGCTGCACCTGCCCATTAACATGTTTTTCCAAGTGCATTTTTCTCCTGCCATTTCTTCGTTTTCTGTTGAAAAAAGAAGTTTGGATAAAACTTCTCCCTCCGGTGTTGTCGGGGTTTTTAACTGAAGTTTAACAACAGTATATGTTTCATTTTCTTTCGAAAATGTTTTCAGCACTTTTGCTGATTCAATCATAGATGCAGGTATTGTTACCCAATTTTCAAAATCACCTTTTCTGGCAAATAATACTTCAGAATCCTTGTCAGATTTTTTTACAATTCCTTTAATTGTAAAGGAGGGTTTTAAACTATTAGTTTTGAGTTGTTCGAAAAACTCTTTTGATGATAGTGCTGTCATAATTATTTTTTTTATGTTAGTACTCTTTTTATAATTCAGCAAAAATATAATCTTCAAATAAAAATTGAAATGTTCTTGCTCAATGGGTGTTGTGAGCTTTATCAACCATCAAAAAAAATCCTGCCTTGAAAGGGCAGGATTTTTTTTGATGATACTTTTTTAACCTGGGTTCGATTACTAACCCCTCTAAAAAATCAACAACATAACTATTTATGAAATTATGTGTTCGTTGTTTTGTTATGCTGAATGCACAGAAGTATCTTTCCAGTAAGAAAAAATTTCGCAGGTTTATCCTGAGCGAAGCCCGAAGATTTCAAAATGGCATAGTCTTGTAAAGCAAGTGCCACTTCTATTTTTTAAATCAGGTATTAATCGAGCTCAGTTTTTTAGGAAACTTTAATTTCCTTCACTGTTTTAGAAATTGTTGCTTCCCTTTTAGGAAGCATCACGTGAAGTATGCCATTGTCATACTTTGCTTCAATTTTATCCGGTAAAGAATTTTCAGGAAGGGCAAAAGATCGGTTGAAAGAATTATAGGAATACTCTCTTCTCCTGTAATTTCCTTTTTCCTCTTTTTCTTCTTCTTCTTTTTCTCCGGTTATGGTCAGGATTCCATTATCCACTTCCACTTTAAAATCCTTACGTTCAAGACCTGGAGCAGCAAGCTCAATTCTGAAATCTTTTTCACTTTCAATAATGTTTGCGCTCGGAATCATAAGAGATCTGCCACTGAAGTTTAATAAATCTTCATCCAAATCGAACACATTGGGGAGTAATGTTTCTGTGTCTAATAAATCGCTTACCAATGATGGAAGCATCGTTCTGTTTCTTACTAATAGTGCCATGGTTTTTTTATTTTTAAGGTTAATATTTATTTTTTAAGCAATTTTAATTTCCTTTTTTTGTTTGATAGCGCTGATCTCCTTTTTAGGAAGCAACACACGGAGTACACCATTTTCGTAATGAGCATCTACTTTGTCTGACAGAATGTTTTCCGGAAGAGCAAATGCGCGATTAAAAGAATTATAAGAAAATTCTTTTCTTCTGTATCGCTGATCTTTTTCTTCTTTTTTATCAACGGTGATAGTTAGAATCGAATTGTCGGTTTCTAATTTAAAATCCTTTCGATCAAGACCTGGAGCAGCAAGTTCTAATTGATAATTTTTTGTTGTTTCAAGAATGTTTGCTGATGGGATACGATTTCCAAATCCAAAATTCATCAATTCGCCATCTAAATTAAAAGGGCTTTGGCGGAATAATTTATTACCCTCAGATAAGCCTTTTTTCTTTCCTATTACAGGAAGTAAGCTTCTTTTCCTTGCCAAGACAGGAAGTAAGTTTTTTCTTTTTGTTAATAATGCCATTTTTAAAAGTTTTAAATTGTTTAATAATAAAAAATTTTTGCAAAAATATTTACTAACGATAGCTTATATAATGTTTGAAATCACAACTTATCGTGATTTAATTCATGATCCAATTTCAAGCATTACAATTATCTTTAATTTTTGCATATTTTGAATTCTGAAAATTCGTTTTTAACGAATCTGTCTGGAACATCCATTTTTCATCTATTTCTTATTTCAACTTGTTTTCAAAAAAAAGCAGCACGTTTTAGTTTTTAAAAATTTGATAAACAAAAAATGAACGTTTTATAAAAATTACAAACCTTCCATTCCGAAATAAAAATACCTGCTGCTTTTGTTCAATTAAAAGTTTAATTGGGTATTTAATATTTCTCAAAAACTGTTGCTTTAGTTGACTTAGTCGGAGATAAGAGGATATACCATTCCATCCGTAGAATCTTCAATTCCATAGGGTGCAAACATTATTTTTTGACTTCTTTGGTTGTTATTTATTGTTTTACAAAGTAACGAAGACAATTCTTCGATTTGTATTCCTTTAGAATATAGTCCTTTTGCTGTTTCGGCAAATACTTCTTTAAGTTTAGTTGTTTGTTCCATACTTTTAATTTTTAAAATTTTCGACTTCTAATTTTCGTACTAAAGCTTATTTCATTTAATAAAATGTCCTTTTCTAAAATAGCTAACTATTTTTTTTGCGCTGCAAATATTGATAGAATTGTTTTTTTGAGTAATTATATTGATCAATAAAGCCAGTGAGTTAGATCATTAAATTTAAAGAGGGATGGACTTGTCTGTTTTTTAGCAACATATATTTGCTGAAAAATCAAATAAATTTGACGTATATCTTGTTTTTTATTGATTGTAGTCAAGATAAAAATAACAAATAGAATTTACTTTTGTTTCAGTCTTGGTTGAGATTATTTCTGATCAAGGAACCGATAAAAATAGAAATAGTGACCCGTAAGTTATGAATACTATTCTTCGGAAGGCAGGGTAAAACCTGCCTTTTTTGATTTCGGTTTTATAAAATTTTATAAAAATGAAAAAAAATAAAATCTTCCTGTATTTATTATTTTTCGCGATTATAGGTTGCAAGGGGCAGGATAGTAAAAATGATACTTTAAAAAAAGTTGCAGGTATTACCTTCGAAGAAAAACAAAAAAAAGATATTTCAAAAATTATTCCTGAACAACAATTAACTATTCAAAATGGTAATTTCAATTTCAGAATAGCTGCAAAAAAAGCAACACCCGGTGTGGTTCATATAAAATCCACTTATTCAGCGAATGAATATTTTGGTTATTACCATGACGATTTCTGGTACAGATTTTTTTCGCAAGGGGATACATCAAAGCCCCAATCTGACGCGTCCGGTGTAATCGTTAGCAGCGATGGATATATTGTCACCAACGAACATGTTGTTGTGAATGCAGAATCCATCGAGGTAATACTTCATAATCAAAAATCGTATAAGGCAAAAGTTATTGGCATTGACCCGGAAACAGATCTGGCACTATTAAAAATTCAAGAAAGCAATTTATCTTTCATAGAGTTTGGAAATTCTGATGAAGTAGAAGTGGGTGATTGGGTTCTTGCAGTGGGCAATCCCTTCAATTTAACATCTACTGTTACAGCAGGTATAGTAAGTGCTAAAGCGAGGAACATTAATATACTAAGAGAAAAAGGGGCCGTGGAGTCATACATACAAACAGATGCTGCAATTAATCCGGGAAATAGCGGAGGGGCTTTGGTGGATTATAATGGAAAACTGATTGGTGTTAATTCTGCTATTGCCACTCCGACCGGAGCATATGCCGGATATTCATTTGCAATTCCGATAAATATTGTAAAAAAAATTATTGACGATTTACTTATTAGTGGCAAAGTAAAGCGAGGATATTTAGGGATCGTATTAAAAGAATTGACGGATACAGAATCCAAGCATTTAAACACCGATATTACCGTAGGTGTTTATATTGACAGTTTAATTAAAGGAGGAGCTGCCATACAAGCCGATTTACAATTAAAGGATATAATCATCGCTATTGATGGTCACCCGATAAAAACATCCGCACAATTTCAGGAAATTATGGTGCAGCATCATCCGAATGAAAAAATTATGCTTACCATCATCCGTAAAGGAAAAGAGAAAAGGATTCCCGTAGTCCTAAATGAATACGAAGGAACTGCTCCAAATCCGATTGTTGCAAAAACCGAATTTATGGAGAAATTAGGGATTCGGTTAGAGCAATTGTCAGAAAAAGAAAAAAAACGAATGAAGCTTTCAGGACTAAAAGTAGTTGAAGTAGCGAAAGGAATAATTTATAATAATACGAATATTAAAAAAGGCTTTATAATTACAAAAGTAAATGGAAGGACTGTTAATACTGAAGACGAATTTATAAAAGCATTTGAAAACAATAAAGGTATCATTACAATAGAAGGTGGTTATCCCAATTTTACAGGAATTTTCTTTTATACTTTCGGAATAGATTAGGTCTTTTCAAAAAACAATTACAGCTTTCCATTTGGTTTAATTTTTACAAGTCTTACAGGTGCAATAGCGGGTATCAATCCAGCTTTCAAGATGATGAGTTATCCTTTCTCACCGGCAACAAAGGAAACGAATCCAAAACCCAGTCCTGCTCTTGTTTGTCGATTAATTATATAAACACTTCTTGTAAAGGGATAATCCTTTGTTTTAATAAACGCCTGATAGGGCTTTACATGATTTGACGAATTGTTTTTAGCAACAGCAATTACCTTTATTTTTTTCAAAATAGTTGTTGTACTTGTGTCACTCGTGTTACTGATCCAGTTAACACTTAATAAACCCAACGAATTTTTGTGATTTGCAACATAATCTATTACTTCAGGATTTGATTTTACAGCAAAAACATTTTTTGAGAATTCCTTTCCTTGAAGCAATGTATCTTGCATATAGCGGGCATTAGCAGAACCTGCATTGTCAAAAACGACATTTATTTTTCCAAGTTTTGATTTTTTGTTGACCTGGGTCCATAATGAATCGTTACCAAGCAGTATTGATTTTATTTTTTCAACACTAAGCATGGTGTCCGTATTTTCCGGATTAACAATCAATACAATTGCATCTTCAGCTATTTTTGTGGATATCGGAAAAAGATTCGCTGCCTTAAATTTTTTGCGTTCCTCCATTGTAATATCCCTGCACATAACAACAACTTTGCAGGAATCATCCATCAAACGGACGAGTGCTTCATTTTCCGGCAAATAGTTTACCTGAACTTTTGCGTTCTCATAAATTGATTCGAAGGTGTAAATTTGTGTATCGAAAAGTTTTTGAAACGACTCATCTACCACCATATTTACTTCTCCCGTTGTTGCGGTATCAGTTGCCTCTTTTGGTTTTGAACAGCGAACACTAATCAGTACTATAAGTACCAAAGCGATTGTCAGAATATTTTTAGTATATAAATACATTTTTTAAAAATGAAAAAGAGTTAAAATTTTGTGCCAAAAGTCATTAAAAAAACAGAAGAACTAAATTTATTTTCTACCGGATTTACATTTGTTTCGGGGTCATACAGATAATAATTTTCTTTATATTGAGTGAGGACATATCCAAAGTCGTAAAAAAAGTTTTCTTTCCTAAACCCAAACCCGGCACTATAACTTAAGCGACTTGCATCACTATTTACTCCACTTTTATAAGGATTTCCATACATAGAAAATCCGGCTCTAAGTGCAAATGGTTCTATTATTTTCCATTCCCCTCCAACTCTTATGTTACTTGCAGGGATATATTTTTGATGTATTTGATTATTAACATCAGAAAAACTGAAAGAGGAAGAGGTAATTCTCGAATAGGAATAATCTATTTCTTCTATATCGAAACCAATAAGACCTTTTTTTGCTATAATAAATCCTACACTACCGATGAATCTTGGTGGTGTATTTAAATTATAATCGAATGAACCGTTTGGTGAAGTCTGACTATAATTACCTGAGGAAAAATTTGAACTCATTGAATATACATAATCATCATGCATAGCGAATGCAGTTGGACTATGAAACGCAGCTCCAATACGCATCCAATCTGTCAGCCTGTATATCAAACCCAATTTTATATTAATACCGGTCCCGCGTGTGGCAACATTTTGTTCCAGCTTAAAGGATTTAAAGCCGGATAGTGTGTCATTTTGCACCGAAGATTCGGAATAAGCAGCGTTTTCGGAATAGTTAATATGCGGAAAACCAAGAGTTGCTCCAAGATAAAGTTTGTTATTATAATTCCCGCCATAACTAATAACGGTTTCCCCAATGCTGCCGGATGTTTCAATTGATTTGCCCTGAGAAACTGTTAATGGGACATTACTAAAATATTGATTTTGATTTCCCGGTAGTGTATCAATTACATACGTATCAAAAGCAAGGCCTTCAGCAAACTGATCCAGAACAGAGGGAGAGAAACCATTGGCATTTATTACATATATATCCGATAAGGAACTTCCTCCTGTATTGGGTCCCTGCATGTTAATACGGTTGTTAAAATTACTCATTTTATTATATCCAAAGCCAAAGTTCCATGATACCCATCCACTTTCATTTTCGTTTTTGTTGGTATTAAATGTTCCAACAATACCGGCACTCCCAAAGTTGAAATTATATTTGCTGTCACTACCCGATTTACCATTATAAGATGAATTAGTAGTTTGACTAAATATGGAAGGGGTAAAAGAAATTTCCCATTTTTTATAAATAGAAATTCCTGCAGGATTACTGCTTAGTGTTGAAAAGTCTGCACCAAGTGCACCAAATGCTCCTGCCATGCTACTATAACGTGCAGTACCACCAAATGTTAATTGAGAATAGCGTAAGGCATCAACTTCGTTTTGCGCATTGGATAGATTTGTGCTTAGTACTATTATTAAAACTATAATTTTCCGTTTCATTTGTAATTGAATTAAATTTTTAATATGATTAGATTCTTTGGTATTCATTTTATAACAAAAAACACATTACTTATTTTATAAGAATGAACTGATTTTTTTATTTTCTTCTCCCTCTATATGATTCACGAGTACTTCTGTTTAATCCGGAATTGGAATTTCTGTGTCCATTATAATGCTGATAAAAATAATTTGATGTGTGTGGATGTCTTGAATAATAACGGGGTTGATTATAATACCACCAACCGAAATGATAAGAGGGCAGACCGAAAAACATCATTCCTCCATCCAAGGGCCAGTAAAAACCAAGTTGAAACCACCATGGGTTGGGATACCAATAATTCCGGCCATACCAATAAGGATACCCTGCCCAATAAGGATAAGGAGTGAGTTCTATTGTAATATTTTCATCATACTCATCGCCATCATATACATCATCGGCTTCCAGATCTTTTGAATATTTTTTTGATATCTGTTTTAATTCCTTCTGCACAGTTGTATCATTAGATATTCCCTTTTTCCAATCTTCATATTCTATTCCGTTTGCTTTAGTGATTTCAGTATTCAGTGAATCCACTTTTCGTTTGATCATCTGTGGATTTCTTTTATAAAGATCTCCTAAGGTAACAGTGGTCTTCATATTCTCGGAGAGTATGGTAAGAAGTTCAGGATAATTAAGAAGAATGTCGAATGAATGTTTTACAAAATCCGGAAAGTCAATTATTACATTTTTATAGTGTGCTTCAAACTCTGAATGGATATTAGCTATGTCAACAAGCGTAGCATATTTTTTTTTCGCAAAATAGATTGCCGGACTTATTATTTTTTCAGGATAATGTTTAATGAGTGCACCCAACTCTTTCTCTGACTTGTCCTTATTTTGGATAAGAAGAGTGGTTAAGCCGGGATACCTTGTAATTTCCCAAAGTTGTTTTTGCTTGCTGTGGTTGAACTTCGAAATTGTTTTTAAAAATGCTGCACTTGATGTTTTTTGTATTTCACTTAATCTTACAAATCCTTGCGGATAGGTGGAAGCAATAAGAACAGCAGTCCTAACCGAATCGTTATAAATGAATAAGGATGGAACTGATGAGGAGTCGTTTGAAACGAGGTTATCAAAGATCTTTTCATCGTTCTGGCAAAACAGGTTAGTGGAAAGAATGATCGAAAAAGCAAGCAGTAAGTTTTTCATTTTAGGCAGATTTTAATTACCCAAAAATATATTTCATTGGAATAATTAAATAGTACTATTATCAAGATTTTACTTGACGTTAATCATTAATTAGAAAATCATAACACTGAAAAGGTGAGCTCTGTTTAATGCATTTCCATATCTTATCAGAGGTCATCAATAATTGATTGGTTTCTTTTCTGGTTTTTGTATGATCAAATTCATTTTTATATATGCAAACTATCATCGTAATCAGTAACCTGTGCCATTAAATTTGAAAAATGATATTACGTGTTCGTTTCATATTGCTTTTGTTCGTTTGTTGCAGTTGTTATCTACAGGGTAAAGCAGCTAATAAAATTCAATGTAATAGCATCACTTCCGATTCTGCAAAGGTTAAGATTGCCACCGCGTTCCTCTACGATGGAACAAGAATTTGGGGTGTTCTTCTGAATGAAGCACCTGATACATTAGTAATTACAGACTTTAATGCGGGACAAATCACCATTGGCAGAAGCAAGATCAAGAATCTGGAGATAAGCACATTTGAAGGAAACATCATCATTGAAACAGTGAACGGGGCTTCCTATTTTGGGGGAATTCTGCGATTAGCAGACGGGGTACTAACAATAAGATCAGCTTTGTTGGGCACATTTGAAATACGATCCAATACTATTTCAAAAATTACCGGGTCAAACGCGTATGTTAACAGAAAGGGGAGCTCCTGGTTTGCTAACCCCAATGCTACCCGCTATTTTTTTGCTCCAAGCGCCATTCCTTTGAAAAAGCAGGAAGGATATTACCAAAACGCTTACCTGCTTGCTAATTCAGTTAATGTGGGCCTTACAAACAATATCACCATTGGAGGCGGAGTAGTTATCCCATTGTTATTTTATGTTACGCCCAAAGTGTCATTTAAAGTAGCGAAGAATTTTTATCTGGGAGCTGGAATATTGTTCACGCAATCTTTTATAAGTGGTTTCGGTTTGAGTGCCGGAATAGGATATGGGCTTGCCACCTATGGCTATTACGAACATAACGTTACTATTGGCGCTGGTTATGGTTACGCAAAGTTCAATACTGAATACAAAAACACCCCGATGCCGATTGTTACCGTTAACGGAATGACACGAATTGCGAAAAAACTTTCACTTGTTACCGAGAACTGGCTGATACCAAGAGCCGGTTATAATAAAGAAATAATAACCAACGGCCCATATGGTGAACCATATTCAGAGATGGTGTATGAAAACAAAGATTTTTATTCGGGAGCACTATCGCTTGGTTTACGGTTCATGCCTGGTGTCAGAACAAGTGTGGATTTTTCAGTGGTTGGCATTCGCCCAAACCCCGGACAAAGTGATTTGATTTTGCCTTATCTCGATTTTGTTTACAAATTTAATTGAACCGAATATCCCGCAATCTGCCTCTCAATCGCGCTTTCCTAAAAGCTTAATTTTTCAGTTCCATTAAGTATAAAACATATACTGTAGTGCCATCTTTTATTTGTTCGTGACATCAATCACTCTTTTTTTTGTCCATTGTCTTTACAAAAAATAACCAATAGGTTTTTATTTGTATCTAAAATATTTATTTATATAAATCTTAAAAATCAAAACATTCATGAAATCAGATTCAGAAATCCAAAAAGATGTGATGGAAGAACTTCGTTGGGAACCATTACTTAATGCCAGTGAAATTGGGGTAGCAGTGAAAAACGGAATTGTAACACTTTCCGGAACAGTAAATACATACAGTAAAAAACTTGCTGCTGAAGAAGCTGCAAAAAGAGTTATGGGCGTAAAAGCAGTTGCCATAGATATTGAAGTTAAAATTGCTTTGCTTGGTAAAAAAACAGATGCTGATATTGCAGAAGCTGTGATAAGCGCCCTCAAATGGCATACATCTGTACCTGATGAAAAAATAAAAGTGAAAGTGGAAAATGGATGGGTAACACTTGATGGCCAATTGGAATGGGAGTATCAGCGTATCGCTGCAAAAAATGCCGTAAATAACCTGACGAGTGTTGCAGGAGTTACGAATAACATCAAAATTGTTTCAACAATCAAAACAACGGATGTAAAAAATAAAATTGCTGCAGCTTTTCAACGCAGTGCAACTGTAGATGCTGAAAGAATAAAAATTTTAGCCGAAGGAAGCAAAGTGATTTTAACCGGTAAAGTTCGTTCCTATGTTGAGAAAAGAGATGCTGAAAATGCAGCATGGCTTGCTCCAGGTGTGGATACAGTTGAAAATAAATTAGAGATCGATACAGAGGTTTTTGCATTGTAATATTTTATTTAAACATCCTCTTTCTTTATTAATATTATAAAGAAGAGGATGTTTTTTTAATCGGAATTTAGAAATGAAAAAAGTAATTTATTATTTGTTTTTCGTGATGATTTTGTATTATGCTTGCAATGGAGCCGGACAAACAAAAAAAAACAAGAAAAAAGAAACATCTGTTAGTACTCATAAAGAACAAAAAGGCAATCCGAAAGTTAATATAAAAGTCAATAAACGATACGACTCCAAAGGTAATCTGATAGCTTTCGATTCTACCTATTCATCCTATTATTCAAACAGAGTAGGAGAAAAAAAATTGATGGATAGTTTATTTCATGAATTCAAACCTATGATTAGTCAGGAATTTCCGCTGATGAAAGACAAACGTTTTAATGAATTGTTTTTTACCGACACACTGTTATATAATGATTTTTTTCATGATGATTTTTTTAGCAAACGATATGAATTGAATGAAAAATTTATGAAAAATATGATGTTTCAAATGGATTCGATAAAAAACGAATTTTTCAAAAACCAAAGCATGCATTTAAATAAAAAATAATTTTTTTTCATTTAAATATAACCGTCATTAGACAAAAAAAGAAACCTAGTTGCCTGAATTTTAATTTCTTTTCCTTTTATAATCACGGATATTTAACCATAGACTCAGAACCAAACTCGAAAAGAAGATTATAACAGCAACTGTATTAACTAAACTTTCTGAGAAATTAATACCGGTTAATTTCAGGATGAGAAAATGGTTATAGGAGTTTGACATATCATAATAGCCTAGCTGCCTTCTCACAGCCCAATGCCAGTCGGTGCAAAAACAATACCCCAAGCCATACCAGATCCCAAGAATAAACCAGGAAAATGCCGTGATCAGAAGGGAGGTTAGATTCCATTTTCTAAGCGTTGGAAAAATCCAGCCGAAAGAATTAAAAAAGATCAGGAATGTATGGAAGAAAAAGAAAAAATAGTTGAGAAATTCAAATAACATTTTAATTTCTTAATAAATATTAGTTAAAAAAAAACAGGTACTTGCGCACCTGCTTTTCGGATTCCTACAAGCTTTCATGCCTTTGCAGCACTTATACTATGTATTTGTTCTTTCATAATTTGCAGAGGAAACATAAGTAACCGGTTTTAAAACCGACCTTGGGTTTGACAGGTTTAATCCATTTTTTATGATGGTTATTTCTGCTTCAACCAAACATGCAGGTTGTCCTTACATGCTACAGTTATCTGTCTTTGAGCATTTCAATAAAATAACATCACCGCTGACATTACCATATTTACTAAACCTATACAATGTTCCAATCATTCATAAAACTACAGCCACTAGCTGTTTCTTTGGAAAGTGAAATGCAAGCATTACCATCAATCTAATTGCTTAAGGACTTTCACCTTCAAACAATATCAACTTTCGTTGCCTTTGAGTCCGCCAGTTTTGAAAACCTTTTAAAATTTCTATTATCTGAATAACTTATATTTAAGAACAATTTCTTTAATTATGACGACACAAAAATACAACGGTTCTTAAGGGAATGATATGGGTTTTGTCAATAGGAATGATGATTATGCGCAATCTTTTTTTGAAATATTTATCATCTGTTAAGAGTAGGGGGGTGGAATAAAATTTATAAATTAAAAACTACATCTGCATCAGAATTTATGAATGTTTCTAAAACTAAATCTCTTGTTTTGTCTAATATTTTTCCTGTTTCTCTCCACCCAAATTCTTTTACACTTCTATTCAAGGCATTATTACAAACTACCGAAAACAATGCTCCCGGCACACCTTGCCCGGTATAATCAGCAGCTGCAACATAGATCCATTCTTCAATACAAACAAGTCCTCGTTTATATATGAGCCATCTTTAGACTTTTACAATTATCCAAAATCAAATGGAATTTCATAAAATTTATTAGTTACAGACCCTTTCTTAATACGATAAACTTCTTTCATTATTGGCTCTCAATTTTTTAACTTTCAAGCAGCTTGTTTATGTCCAAGATTAAAAATTATTTTTCTTTGATTAGTTGCTCTAATTCAATATATACATAAATCCGAGTAGCAATGCTCCAACCACCGTTCTTGCACTTATAAAGAATTTTCGTTCTCTTTTTTCAATGCTTTCCTTGTGCAACTGTAATTCATTTACCCTCTTTTCAACTTCTAATAATTTTTGTTTCTTTTCCTCTAACTCATCTTTCTCAAAGTGTTCTACATCACTTTCTGTTTCAAATTCCCATTTTTTTGCAAACCAGCCCAATGTTAAAATAATAATTGCAATTACAATTACTGCAATTATTATCTCAGCGAGTGAGGATGATCTCTTTTTTTCTTCTCATTTCCATTTTCTTTATTACCCCGCCATCCCCTTCACAAACACATTCACATACTCCTTCATTTTAAAAATAATCCTATCCCCTATTTCTCTTGCCTTTAAAACACTTGGTCTATCACCCAAACAATTTAATACTTCATCACGTAATGGGTCTTGCCCGCTGAAAATGTAGGCTTCTATCAATGCTTTGAATTGTTCTTTATCCAAATGTTCTTCATCACACAATTTAGCTAAAGCCAATACCTTTTGTTCTTGCCAATATTTTTCAAATTCATCTTGTATGTTGTCTGCATTATCAATAAGCGGTAAATTTTCTAAAATGAATTTTTCAATCAGCTCTCGCTTGCTACGTAATTCAATATCACCACCCAATAAATCCATGATGGCCTTTTTCTGTTGTTGTGCTTCAGTCGTTTTTGCTTGCTTTAGTTTGGCGAGTAGCTTAATGATATAAGCGACATTAATTAAATCCCGATGAATAAGTTCTAATTCAAAGTCAATGTCTTCCAGAATGGATGTTTTTTGCTTGACTTCGTTATTCTTTACTTTCTGATATAAATCTAAATATTTGCTCTTGTAATTTTCGAAGCTTTGTTCTTCTATTCCTAAACCTTCCCAAGAAAAATCGGTGTAGGATTCTAATACATTTTTTGCACGCAACAATGCTCTGAAGGCTTGAATAAATGCCAATTCATCTTCTTCACTTTCTAAATCGTCAACGCTTTGGTAATTGGGAACAATTGTCAACAATGTTTTTAAAGCTTCCTTAAATCTTTTTGCAATAGATTCATAAGGTGGCAAAATAATATCTTCTATTGCATCTTTATTGGAAAATAATGTAATGGCATCATCGGTAGCCTTTTTTAAATTCCGGAAACACAAAATATTACCCTGTGATTTCTGCTCCCCTAAAATACGGTTGGTTCTTGAATAGGCTTGTATTACTCCGTGATGCTTCAGGTTTTTATCTATATACATGGTGTTCACCTTCTTCGCATCAAAGCCGGTAAGGAACATACTTACCACCAATAAAATATCCAAACGATCTTTTTCATCATTGAACGTTTCCTTTTCTCTTTCTTTTAATCGCTTACTGATGTCTTTGAAATAATTTTCAAATGCCTGGCCATCGGTAGTTGTAAAACTGGTGCCATACATTTTATTGTAATCAACAATGTAGGATTCTAATTTATCTCTTGTATGTTTTGATAAATAGGCAACCTTTGGATCTGCGGCCATCGGTAGTTGTTCTTCATCGCCCGGCAAATAATCTTGAGCATCTTCATCTTCTTCATTGGCTCCATAGGTGAAAATGGTAGCAATTCGCAAATCATGATCTCCGGCTTCTTTCTTCTTTTTTAAGATGTCGTAATATTTAATGGCATTATCAATGCTACTAACAGCAAATATGGCGGAGTAATCTTTATTAAAGGTTTTTTGACCGTGATACGCAATGATGTAATCAGAAATTTTTACCAACCGCTTTTCATCATTTAGCACTTCGGCTTTGTCAATAGCTTCTACTTCAATATCAATAAAGGTATTGCCCTTTTGTTTGTATTTACCAACGTATTCAATTCCAAAACGCAAAACGTTTTGATCCCGAATCGCATCGGTGATGACGTATTTGTGCAAACAGTTTCCAAACAAATCTTTGGTGGTACGTTTTCCTAATTCATTTTTATTGGCGTTCTCTGCAAAAATGGGTGTGCCGGTAAAACCGAATAATTGAGCCTTTTTAAAATACTCGGTAATTTTGCCATGTGTTGCTCCAAATTGCGAACGGTGGCACTCATCAAAAATAAAAACGATCTTTTTATCTTTTAAATTCCCCAGTTTATTTTCGTAATGATGTTTGGTAATTGCATTGTTCAATTTTTGGATGGTGGTAAGCACCAACTTTGTAGTATCGGTGAGTTGCGCAACCAGTGAGGCAGTGTTATCTGTTACATCCACGCTTCCTTTTTTGAAACTGTTGAACTCCTGCATGGTTTGGTAATCCAGATCTTTACGATCAACAACAAACACCACTTTGTGCACTTCAGGTAATTCCATAATTATCTGACTTGCCTTGAAAGATGTTAAGGTTTTACCTGAACCGGTAGTATGCCAGATGTAACCATTATCGTTACCTGTCTTCACCTGATTGATAATTGCTTCGGTAGCGAAGTATTGATAAGGACGCAACACCATCATGTTCTTGAAGGTTTCATTCATCACCACATAGTGGGAAATCATTTTACCCAAATGGTCAGTATTCAGGAAAGCATTGGCAAATTCAGTGAGACCGGTTACATTTTTATTTTTATCATCAGCCCAATAAAAAGTTTGTTTAACCGATTGCAATCTGTTATTGGCTAAATATTTTGTGTTAACACCATTGCTGATAACAAACAATTGCACATACTGAAACAAACCATGATTGCTCCAAAACGAATGACGCTGATAACGGTTGATTTGATTGAAGGCTTCTTTGATTTCTATACCACTACGCTTGAGTTCTATTTGCACCAATGGCAAACCATTTACCAAAAGTGTAACATCATAACGATTTAAAAAGGAACCTTGTTGCTGAACCTGATTAGTGACTTGATACTTGTTTTTGGTCCAATCTTCATTATTAAAAAAACGAACATAAAACGAAGTGCCATCTTCTTTATTTAAAACAAAACGATCTCTTAGTGTTTTTGCTTTTTCAAATACATTGCCTTTTGCTAAATGATTTAAAATGGCATCAAATTCTTTGGTAGTAAATGCTGTGTTATTAAATGCTTCTAACTGTTTTTTAAGATTGGAAACAAAATCCTTACCGTCATAAATCTTAATGGACTCATAGCCCAAGCCAATTAATTGCTTTATTAAATTATTTTCTAATATGGCTTCTGATTGCTTATTCATTACTCATGAGTAATGTCAAATGACGCATCGTTTGAAATCATTTCCGTCACGTTTAATGTTGGAATTATAAATTTAGAAAAAATTGTTCCTTCAGTTTTTGCAAATAAAACACCTCTCGATGTTCCTGTTGTTATCATAGCAATATGGGCAAGAAAACCTTTCGGAACTATTAATTTAGTTCCTTTTTCCTTAATGAAACTTTTCCAAGCATTTTCTTCAATAATAAAATGACAACTCACTACGATTTTTAAAAATACTTTTTTGCCTTGACTGAATTCAAAACCTAAAAAAACAGCGATTTGTCTGCTCTTTTGATCTAACTTAAATTGTAGCTCTGTGGCCAAGCCTACTTCCTTTTTTGGACTATAATGCTCTTCAAAAACAGCATATTGTTCTGTTTTTATTCCTTGAAGAGAAAAACCTACTTGTACATTTTCTTTTTTCATTATCCTGCCATTTGATAAGATTCCTTCTTATAGAACTGACGCTCCACTTTTTTAGAAATAGTTTCCGACTTGTAGCCGCCCATGACAAGGTTTGTTGCTGTTGCAAAACGTTCCACTTTTTTATCAATTATCAACACCCATTGTCCACTTTCATTCCCTTTGTTCTCGTAGTAGCTTGCCAAAACTGGAATATCCAAAATATTTTGCAATTTTAACTGAGTTTCAATTGTTAAGTTTTCTTTACCACTTACAATTTTTGTTACCTGTTGAGGGGCAACATCCATTTCTTTAGCCAGATCCTTTTGAGACCAACCAAGATCATCCAGTTTTTTAAGCACTTTTATTGCAATTTGCTGCGATTCACGAAGCATTGCTCTGTTTTTAATTCGAACCTTATTTTTTTCTAAAGAGTTTGGGGTTTCTTTAGCAACTAAGGCTAAAAACTTTTCTTTATTTGTCATGTTTATTCACTTAAAAGTTCGTAGAAGGAATCAATGTCTGTGACTCCATTTGTTTTAAGATATTTTCGCGCATCATTTAATTTAACTAGCTCTTTGGCTGTATCGGGATGTTCATCCATTCTCTGACTCATTTTAATGGCTCCTCCGGTAATTACAAAACAATCGTCATCGATTTTTATTGCATATAAGCGTAATTGATTTTTTTTAATTTTGCCTTTTTGAAAGGATAGGATTTGTTTTTTTCTTTCAGATTCTTGCAAAGGTTCAAAGTAAAAGCCATAAGGAGACTTGTTTTGGTTAAGATTATCCAAATAATCTTGAATTTCTTCTGCATTTTGTAATATGTCCTCAATAAAGCCATATACGTTTTTTATACTGTTCTTTTTAGCATATCCTTGCAGAAAACCTGCATCTGTCCATAACTCCATCAACCTGTCGAACTCATTATCCCGTTCATTTTCGTAATGAAAACTGAACAATTTCTCTTCAAATATAGGAACTATTTCCATAAAATCAACCTATAAGTTTACTTTTTTAGCTTTTATTGATTAAGATCACACAAACATTTGCTGCAACAAGCCTTTTTTAAAGGTTTGGGTTTGGGCTATTTGTTTATTTACACTTTCAATTTTATTATCGATGTTGGATAAATAATTTGCAATCTTTTTTTGTTCTTCAACTTGTGGCAATTTATATTTTAATCGCTTTATAATATTAGCAGACAAGTTTCCTTGTCCTCCTTGCAAATATTTTGCTACAATTTTATCTTTATTGAGTAATAATACATAATACAAATACTCAATGTTCTCTTCGCTTCTAATGCATAAAATGGCTTGATTTATTGCTCCATTTATTTTCGAAATAGCAACCTCGCCACTGTTGGCTCCATAAAGTGCATATAACAAATCACCCTTCTCGACAATTTTTGTGGATGAGCTATTCAATGCTTTTTCGGTGATAAAACTATCCACCTCCGAGTCGTAGATGTTTCCAGATCCTATAAACGGGATAGTTCCTGAATAGAATTCCTTATTTGTGCTAGCCGGTGTTCCGCCAGAAAAGAAAGAACAAAAATCCCCCAACCTTTTCTCCTCCAACTTAGGAAAGGCCTTTCCATTCTCGTCTTTAAACCTCAATTTACCCGAGAAGAGTTGTTGCATTACACCTTTTTTGTATCGCTTAAGCAATTCTTTTTTGCGGGTAAGCTGCTGCATCTTTTCATCTATCAATGATAAGAAGGATGCGATTTTTTGTTGTTCGGGGAGGGTGGGGATGGCGATTTCTAATTCACGTTGTTGAGTAATTCCAATATATGGACGTGTTCCGCTATCTGCTAATGTTTGTAATCTTTTCTGAAATCGAAAGGAATCAAATACAGACTTAAGAAATAAGTTGAATAATTTTTTTTTATCAAGCACACGATAGTATGTAACTTGAGGAGTCAACATAATGTATTCGGTTTCCAATTTTGGAACTATTGCTGTAAATCCAACACTGCCCTTGTGAGTCAACAAAAGATCTCTCAATTGAAAATCCCTTTTGCAATTTGTCTGCCTGCTCCTTTTTTATGCAAGTTGCCCCGGACAAAATCAAATGACCATTTCTTATATTATTGGCCATGATGAAGGGAATACCAGATGTTACAAAATCGGATGATACAGGATGGATATTGCCATGATTACCATCAAGTGGTTTATCTAATATTTTGTTGTTAACTAAATCATCAATCTTAAAATTGATCCAATTTTCATTATATCCCTTAAACCTCAATTTAGGAGCAAGTGCTTTTTTCTTTTCGATATGTGTTATTGTAGTACTCATTTGCACGAAGGATTGAGGCATTTGTTTGAGCTCATTTTGCTTTTCGCAAAATAGCGAGTGCCGAAAGCCTGACCCGGGCTTTTTCTGCCCGGGGCGTGCCCCAATTTTATTTTAAATTCTGCTTTCATTAAAATGGTGTATCTATTCCCAATTCCTTGCAATAGGCTGCAATGGTGGCATCGGTGGTTTGTATTTCCTTCTCTATATTTTTCAATTGCATAGAAACTGTTTTTAAGTTCACGGCTTCTTCTTCTTCAAACGTATCTACATAACGTGGTATGTTTAGGTTGTAATCGTTTTCGGCAATTTCACTTAACAAAGCAACGTGAGAATATTTGTCTTCGTTGGTACGTGTTTTATAGGCTGTAATAATTTTTGTAATGTCATCAGGTCGCAATACATTTTGTGTTTTCACTTTTTCAAAATGCTGGCTTGCATCAATAAATAAAACGTTACCGCTGTGTTCGCGTTTTTTCTTCAATACCAAAATGCAAGTAGGAATACTTGTTCCGTAAAAAATATTGGCAGGCAAACCTATTACGGCATCCAACTGGTTTTTATCTTTTATTAAATACTCGCGTATATGTCCTTCGGCACCACCTCTAAACAAAACGCCATGTGGTAATACACAAGCCATGGTTCCGTTATCGGCCAACTGATGTATCATGTGTTGCACAAAAGCAAAGTCGGCAGTTCCTTTGGGTGCTAATCGTCCGTAAGGCGCATAGCGGTCGTCACTCATAAACAAAGGGCTGGCGCTCCACTCGGCACTAAAAGGAGGATTGGCTACAATGGCTTCGAAGCGTTGGTCGATGTGTTGTGGTCGCTCAAGGGTATCTTCATTTTTAATGTCAAACTTTTTGTAATGCACATCGTGCATAATCATGTTCATGCGGCACAAGTTGTAAGTAGTAGGATTACTTTCTTGTCCGTAAAAAGCAGATACTTCTTTTACTTCTTTGGCCACACGCAGCAATAATGAACCGGAGCCACAGGTTGGATCATAAACAGATTTCAATTTTGTTTTACCCACCGTAACCAAACGTGCTAATACAGAACTTACTTGTTGTGGTGTATAAAACTCACCTGCTTTTTTTCCTGCACCGCTGGCAAACTTACCAATGAGGTATTCGTAAGCATCGCCTAATACATCGCTTTCGGTATTCTTTAAATCGAAATCAATTTCATTTAAATGTGAAAGTACTTTTACAATGAGTTCGTTTTTATCGGTTTCAGTTTTACCGAGTTTGCTGCTTGTTAAATCCAAATCTTCAAACAGGTTTCCAAAATCTTCTTCGCTTTCGGAGCCCATGGTGCTTTGCTCAATGGCGGTAAGCACTTTGGAAAGATCATCTAAAATAAATTTGCTTTTACCTTCTGCATTGCCTCTGCGTGCTAACTCACCAAATAATTCGGATGGTTTTAAAAAGTAACCGAGTTTATCCAATGCTTCTTCTTTAACGGCTGCCAGTAATTCTTTTTTATCCTTATGCTTTTCTACTTCTTCGTAGGTTATTTTATCGGGCTTTAAGATGGTGTTGGCATAGGTGTTCATCTTTTCGCTCAGGTATTTGTAAAAGATGAATCCTAATATATAATCTCTGAAATCATCGGCATCCATTTTACCACGAAGGGTATCGGCAATTTTCCAGAGTTGTTGTTCGAGTTGTTGTTTTTTGTCGGTGGACATAAAGGGGTTTTATATATTTTACTATTGTTTCAAATATAGGAAATTAGAACTGATTAAAAAAAATGAATAAATGCATTAACTTAATTCTTTATTATAACAACAAATTTTAAATTCGGAAACAATGCAAAAAAACGCAACACTCATTCATGAAATAACCTATGATCAGCTTCTTTCTCTGTTCGAAGGATTACAAAATCAATTAAATGATCTGAAAGAAAACTTTGAGCCCAAGAAGCCAACAGAATATTTAACTCGTAATGAAGTGGCTGAAATGCTAAAATGCGATCTTTCTACACTCTGGAATTGGAATAAAAAAGGCAAACTGATACCTTATGGGATCGGAAATCGTGTATATTATAAGCGTGATGAGGTAGAAGCAGCTATTATACGATTACGTTAACTAAGTCTCAAAAAATAGAGTGGACTTGTATTTCAGCATAAAAGTCAGCTTTAATGTAATTGCACTTTTGAGGTCAGTTTTTGTGCAAATCATATGCAAATAAAAAACGGCCCTAAACTCGAAAAGTCTAAAACCGTTAATCAATCTAGTGATCCCGAAGAGATTCGAACTCTTGACCTACTGCTTAGAAGGCAGTTGCTCTATCCAGCTGAGCTACGGAATCAAACAAAAAAAGCTAATTAATGAATTTGAAAATTTGAAAAAAAATTCAAATTGCCGAATTAAAAATTAGCTATTTAATTATGTCGGGGCGGCCAGATTCGAACTGACGACCTCCTGGTCCCAAACCAGGCGCGATACCGGACTACGCTACGCCCCGAACTGTTTGTCAAAAGAACTTTTAAAACGGATGCAAATGTACTATTATTTTTTAGTCAGCAAACAAATAACTAAAATACTTTAAAAATTATTACCGTTTTATATCTTGCGGAGAAAGAGGGATTCGAACCCTCGGTACAGTTTCCCGTACGCATGTTTAGCAAACATGTCCTTTCGGCCACTCAGGCATCTCTCCAATCTTGTTTTTTAAGATTGCAAATGTAAAAAAAGATTTTCTAATGCGAAACAAAAATCATAAATAGCTTCATTTTTATTTTTCTATTAATGAATAACCCCGAAACAGAGCCGCGAGGAATTCTTTTGATTAAAATAGTAAAACCTGAATTTTTGTTAACATTCCTTAATTTAAACATTAATAAATGGAATTGAATGTTATATTTGTTTCATATAATTCATTCGAAAAAAACCTGTTTTTTATGTATCCCACTTTTCGATTTATTTCCAATACTGTGCTGCTATTTAGCCTTATTGCATTGATTGGAAGTTGCAATAATTCTAACACCACTAACGAAAATACCACGTATCAAAAAATAAGTGCTGATCAAACAAAATTTATTCAGATCGATGATGCTGAAGAATTTTTGCCTTCCTGGTCGAAAGATAATATTCTGATCGTTAATGTAGTATCAGAACCGGGAGACTTGCATCCCACTAATAGCCACACAGGATTATGCTCCGAGATATTCGGTTATACCCAAGTGTATTTGCTTGGCACCGATTTTCATACCTTAACATTACGTCCAATAGCTGTAAAGTCCTTGCCAACAATTTCAGAAAATGGGCTGGAATATACGTATGAATTACGCGATGACATTACATTTGATGATGGGAAAAAACTTTCAATGGAAGATGTGATCTTTACCTTCAAAGCAAATAAATGTCCGCTCACAAATAACCCACAAGCAAAGCCATACCTGGATAATTTATTAGATATTAAAGTAGATGAAAAAAATCCATTGGTTTTTAAATTGATCATGAAAGAAAAGTACATTCAAAATATGTCTTTTTTAAATGATTATCCAATTATGGAACGTTCTTTTTTTGATAAAAAAAATATTCTATCGAACTTCACTTTTTCACAATTCAGTGATAAAAAATTTAAGACGGAAAGCAAAGAATTGAATGATTGGGCGAATGAATTCAATAGCGCTAAATATGGCAGGGATGTAAATTATTTAGTTGGTGCAGGTCCTTATAAGATCGAGAAGTGGGATGTCGGACAAAGCATAACGATTATTCGAAAAAAGAATCATTGGAGCAAAGGATCCTCAAATAGGTATGAATCGTCTTATCCTGAGAAAATAATTTTTAAAATAAACAGAGACCCGAATTCTCAATTATTAGAATTAAAATCTCAGGCAATTGATGTTTCTACTTCCTTATCTACTGCTGTGGCAATGGAATTACAAGCGGATCCTAATTTTAATGCAAATTATAATTTACGATATACAGATACTTATAATTACGGATACATTGCTATAAATACAAAGCCGGATGGTATAAAACACAAAAAATTGTTTACCGATAAAAAAGTTAGGCGGGCAATGGCAATGTTAGCACCACTAGATGATATAAATAAAATAATTAATAAAGGAAAAAATAAACGCGTTGTAGGTCCTGTTTCTCCATTAAAACCTGAATGTAATACCGATCTGAACCTGATCCCATTTGATTTGGAAGGAGCAAAAAAATTGCTGGATGAAGCCGGATGGAAAGATACTGATGGAGATAACATCCGGGATAAAATAGTAGATGGAGCAAAAATTAAAATGGAGTTTACCATTAATTATCTGAATACGCAGGTGGAATGGAAAGATATGACTCAGATGATTTCAGAGCAAATGTATAAAGCCGGTGTAAAAGCTAATCTCAATCCATTAGATGCTTCTATACTGATGGAAGGAGCCCGGAATCATGATTTCGATATGATGATCAGCGGCTGGGGAGGTTCTTTTGCTCCAGAAGATTATAGTCAATTATGGCACACATCATCTTGGGCTTCCGGAGGTTCCAATTTTACGGGATTTGGTAATGCTAAATCAGACGCACTGATTGATTCCATAAAATATACACTCGATGATTCCAAAAGAATAGTCCTGGTAAAACGATTTCAAGAAATGGTATATGATGAACAACCTTATATATTTTTATTCGCAGGCTTACGCAGAAGCATTATTCACAAACGGTTTGGAAATCAGGAAATGTATTTTGAAAGGCCCGGTGTCTGGTTAAGTAATTTGAAACTTCTGTCGGATTCTGCTGCATCAAAATAAATTCTTCAGCAATTGATAACCTTGTTCAGGTAAGAAAATAAAATTTGTACTCATGAATTTATTTTTAATTTTTTAACATGCTTAAATATATTTTTAAACGTGTTTTAATTTTTATTCCAACTCTTATCGTAATCACATTAGTTGGTTTCATAATAAGTGTAAACGCTCCCGGAAACCCTGTTGAACGTATGATAAGCACTACGGAAAGCACTGGAGAGATAGGTTCGCAAACATCAAATCAAAAAGAGCAAAAAAAATTCTGGACAGAAAAACTGGGCCTGGACCTGCCCATTTTTTATTTTTCATTGACCTCATTTTCCCGCCCTGATTCCTTATATAAAATTATCGACCGAAATGAAAAAGAAGCACTTGATCGCTTAATTTCAAAGTTTGGTAACTGGCCCCAAATTCAAAAATACAGTACAGATCTTAATCATTATTATTTTTCAATGATTCAATTTTCAGTGGATTCAAATGCAGTTACTTTGTACGATAAAGATGATGTTACAGAAACCTTAAATCAGTTGAAGTTTGAAATTCTGTCATTAAGATCAAGCTACGAATTAAGCGCGATAGAAGCGAAGTTCAGCAATATAAATCTTCTGCTTTCAAAATATCCTTTCTTGAAAAAATTCAAGAACCCATTCAATGCAATTGAAAGTGATTTTTCAGAAATAAAAAAAAAGGCAACACCCTGGAAAAATTATGTTCCGAAAATAGCATTTTATGGATCTGAAAATCAATATCATCATTGGCTTTTCGGAGACGGAGGAAAGTTCTCAAATGGTTTGATTCGTGGAGATTTCGGGACATCCTACCGGAGAAAAGAAGCTATCAGTAACATCATATCTGAAAAAATCGGATGGTCTCTATTTTTTGCTTTGTTATCAGTTTTCCTTGCCTATATTGTCAGTATCCCTGTTGGAATAAAAGCTGCAGCAAACAGAGGTTCCGGCTTCGATAAATCATCTTCTGTCATTTTATTTTTAGTGTATTCAATTCCTTCTTTTTGGCTGGCGACTTTATTATTAATGACTTTTGCAAATACAGATGTATTGCATTGGTTTCCTGAGTCAGGCGTAAAACCTGCAATCGGTTATCCCGATGGGGCCGGTTTTTTTGAAAAAATAAAAATATCCTTACCCTATATTATTCTTCCCGCAATTTGTTATACCTATAGTTCATTTGCATTTTTATCACGAACAATGAGGGTTTCAATGATTGAAATTGTTAATCAGGATTATATTCGTACTGCCCGTGCAAAAGGTTTGTCAGAAAAACAAGTGATCTGGAAACATGCACTTCGCAATTCTTTACTGCCTGTTATTACTGTATTTGCAACAGTTTTTCCTGCCGCAATAGGTGGTTCGGTAATTTTGGAAACTATTTTTACGATTCCGGGAATGGGATTGGAAACTGTAGAAGCCATACAAAATAATGACTACCCGATGATCATTGCTGTGCTCACAATTTCAGGCTTATTAACACTTATAGGATATTTAGTTTCTGATATTTTATATGCCATTGTTGATCCAAGGATAAGATATTCATAAGATGGCAAAAGAGGAAATAAATATCGAAATGTTTGCCACTAATGGATCTAAACCACATGCGGATACTAGTTTTAAGAAATATGCATGGAAACAATTCAAACAAAATAAGATCGCTTATTTTTCATTGAAGGTACTGTTCGCATTAATTTTCATTGCGCTTGTTGCCCCTTTTATTGCTACTGATCAACCTTGGTATTGCAAGTATAAAGGAGTAAAAATGTTTCCCGCATTTTCTTTGTATAACCAATGCCGGATAACTGATAAATCAACAGGAGTAACCGAAACAATTCAATATGATATTGCTGACTGGAAACATCTGGAAGCGGAGACAATTATTTTTGCACCTATCTCTTATGCTTCCAATAAAACTGATTATGATAATGCCGGATATGTTTCACCATTTGCAAAACAAGTGTTTAAAAATAAAGAAGGAAATGAAATAGTGATTCCTTTAAAATTTCGTCATTGGCTTGGAACAAGCAAAAGGGGCGAGGATGTGTTTTCAGGTTTAATAAACGGTACCCGTATTTCGCTTAGTATCGGAATATTATCAATGAGTATAGCATCTATACTTGGAATATTTTTGGGCGCAATAGCCGGATATTTCGGAGATACTAAATTAAAAACTTCAAGAGGATCATTTTGGACCTTTGTATTCGGACTCATCATCGCCTATTATTACGGATTTTCTGTTCGTTCGTATGTTATTTCTGATGCCTTTGCGATTTCAGGTTTAGAAATTTTATTTCAATTGTGTATGAGTATTTCTATTTTTTCAATTGTTACCTATTTTTTTTATTGGATTGGAAAATTCATTGGTAAAATCCCTTTCTTAGATCAACAGGTCTTTGTTCCTGTTGATTCAATTGTTTCAAGGCTTATCGAAATAATAATTTCAATGCCATTGTTGATATTAATTATTTCTATTTCTGCTATAGCAAAGGAAAAGTCAATGGTTAATTTAATGATCATTATTGGACTCACTGCCTGGACAGGTATTGCACGCCTTACCCGTGCAGAATTTTTGCGTATTTCCACTATGGAATATATTCAGGCAGCCAAATCATTAGGTATTAGTGAGTTTCGAATTATTTTTAAACATGCATTACCAAATGCACTTGCTCCTGCTTTGGTTGCTATTGCATTTGGAGTTGCATCTGCCATTTTAATAGAATCTTCCCTTTCGTTTTTAGGAATTGGTGTTCCGCCATCAACAGTTACCTGGGGTTCCTTATTGAATTTAGGGCGCGAACAATTTACTGCCTGGTGGTTATTGGTTTTTCCCGGCTTGGCAATTTTTATTACGGTAACCGTTTATAACCTTTTAGGTGAAGGCTTACGTGATGCTTTTGATCCTAAATTGAAAAAATAAGTTTTTCAATATGTAGGAGAAAAAACTTGAATTGTTCCGAATTCGATTCTGATTTTTATATAATACTCCTGTTTTTTTTATCATTACCCCTTGTTATTTTAGCTTATGCTATTGCTTTGCATTGGAAATATAAAATGTTGCATTATGACATTTCTTTAGCGTAATACCATTAGCTTATATAGGGTTCACTCAAAAGTCCCGTAAAGTGAGCGCAAATCAATGGTGCATAATTTTCAGAAAAATGCTATTTTGAAAAGGCGCGTGAGGAATGAGCAAACGCGGTGTAGAGTCGGAGTGAACTCTATTTTTTATGAAGGCCTTGGTGCGAGCTTTAGCCGCGCACATAGGCATTCAGAAAAATGGAGAGAGGCGGGGAGGAATCGTTTGATCTAGTTCTTCTCTGAAGAATTGTTTCTTTTTTATCATGAAAAAAGAAAAAAGGTGCAAAGAAATTTCATGTTTTTAATAGAAATGTTTGCATCAAATAAAATAAAAAAGGCTTAAATGATCCGACAACATTGCTTTTTTTAGTGTTAGTTGAACCCTATATAAAATATTCCAATTATTTCCCTCTCTTTCGGAGAGGGTTAAGGGTGAGGTCTGAAAAAAACTATTTTATATAAGGTAATAATGTAATTCCAAAAAGCACACCAAACCAAAACATGATTTTTTATACATTTTTAATAAGAATGCGTTTTTTTATTAACAATGTTTTGTTATTTACTAAAATAGATTAATATTGTATGACTAAACAGAACATTCTCTAAGAAAATTATTACTAAAAACTAAATACACTTTAACCAAGCGACTTAATAAATTGTTTGTGTTTGTACAAATAATATGCAATTAAATTAAAAAAAATATGAAAAAAAACTTACTACTCATCCTGCTTTCAATTATTATTATTTCAAATTCAAATGCAGCAGTAACCTTTATCCTGCCAAATCTTACCGGACAAAACGGAACTCAGATCACTGTTCCGGTAAAAGTGAAAAACTTTCAAAATATTATTTCTATTCAAGGGACAATTCAATTCGATCCGGCTATTGTCACCTATGCTTCTGTGCAGCAATTCGGACTTTCTGGTATGAATAGCAGTAGTTTCGGAACAACAGGAGTTTCTGGTGGTAAATTAACTTTTTCATGGTATGACGCCAGTTTGGTCGGAGTTTCAGTAGCCGACTCAACTACAATTTTTTCAATTACATTTAATATAATAGGAAGCAATACTCAGGTTTCTGCGCTGTCATTCGTAAACACGCCAACTTTGATTGAAGTTGTTGATAATAATTATGCTACACTGCCCACAACATTAGTAGATGGGAGTATCACAGTACAAAACGTTTCCACAGAAATAAATAATTCACCGTTCCTTGCATCCAGATTGGAAATTTTTCCAAATCCAAATAATGGAGTTTTCAACATCAACTATACTTCTGATTCAGGAAACAATTTTACAGTGAATATTATAAACATGATTGGGGAAGTTGTTTTCACAAGAGAGTATTCAAAAGCAAATTTTGCTTCCTTATTTGCCATCGATATTTCTAATATAATCAATGGAGTTTATCAGGTCGAAATTAAAAATGAAAACAATATTTTGAAATCCCGAGTTATTATCAATGAATAAATTTTAAATCGCAACAATTTAAAACTAGTTAACATGAAAGCATCTTTTAAAAACCTTCTCCTTACAGCAATAATGGTTTGCTCCGTTATTTATGCTAATTCTCAAGCCATTACGGTTACCCAGCCGAATGGTACTGAACAACTTTATGGTTGTCAGACTTACACTATTAAGTGGAATTCCAGTGGTGTTTCAAATTATTACAACATTGATTATTCCCTGAATGGAGGAACCAACTGGACCTCTGTTGCCAGTAACCTGAACATTACGAATGGACAATACAACTGGACCGTTCCTATGGTGAGTTCAAGTACGGTACTGATACGTGTATTGGATTATACCAATACATCTAAAAGAGACAGCAGTAATGCTGTTTTTTCGGTTCAACTCCCTATTAACATTACAAGTCCTAATGGATCGGAGGTTTGGCAAGGATTGTCAACACACAATATGACATGGAGTCCTGCAGGGACATCGGGGATTTTTAATATTTATTATTCTACTGATAATGGCAGTACATTTACAAGTGTTGCGACTAACATTGCTGCCAATAATTATAACTGGGTAGTTCCAAATACGCCATCCACAACATGTCTGGTTAAAGTGCAGGATGCTACAACTTCCTGTCAGATGGACTTATCGAACGCAGTTTTTGAAATTTCACCGGCCACTCCAATACTCGTAACACCAAATGGAGGTGAAATATGGACGATCAATTCAAATAGAACTATTACCTGGACGGCATCTACTTTTTTCACAACTCTCAAACTCGAATACTCAACAGATAATGGTGCAACATACAATCTTATAACAGCTGCTGCCCCTAACACAGGAACTTATACCTGGAATATCCCGAACACTCCTACAACCCAGGCTAAGGTCAAAGCAAGTAATTCCTCCGGATCAACAGTGTTCGATGTTAGTAATGCTGCATTCACTATCCAATTGCCATGGAATTTTATTACAGTGCCTAACGGAGGCGAAGTTTGGCGATCAGCAAACTCTCATTCTATAACCTGGGACGCAACAGCATTCACATCTGCGGTTAAAATAGAATATTCTATAAATAATGGAAGTACCTGGGGAACAATAGTAGCATCAGCTTCCAATACAGGTTCTTATGCATGGACTATACCTCAAATGGTTACTACTACTCAGGCACTTGTTAGAATTACTAATAATACAGTTACAGCAATTGTAGATACTTCAAATGCTGTGTTTACAATCAAAGCACCAATAACAATAGATGCCCCATTGTCAGGTCCGTTAACAACCTGTTCCTCCGTAAATATCAACTGGAGCAGAACAACAGCATATGGTAACTATGGTAACTACGACTATTCACCGTATCAGAACTATTACGATTTATATTATAACATAAATGGAGGCGCTTATACGAGTATCACAACCGTTTCCAATTATAGTTCAAGCACTTCTTACAGTTACGCATGGACAGTACCGGATGTAGCAACGGGAGCCATCAAGATAAAGATAGTAGGGCGTTATGGTTCTTATCAGGGAGGTGGGAATTACTGGATCGATTCATCCACAGTAGCATTGGGAACAGTAAACCCAAGCGGAACAATTACTGTAACCAACCCGAACGGAGGAGCAACATTAAATGCTTTGAACAATTATAATGTAACCTGGACAGCAAGCGGAACCAGCGGTTATTTTGATGTACAGTACAGTACTACAGGAGCAACAGGAACATATACATCAGTGGCAACGAATATCAGCGGAAGTACTTATGCATGGAATGTGAACAATAATCCAAGCACAAATGTATATATTAAAGTAAGGGATAATCAGAATACCTGTCGCAAGGATATCAGTAATGCCTCGAATACAATCAATGCTGCAACACCGATCCTTCTTACACCGAATGGAGCAGAGGTAT
>Ga0156174_1069_pt1 | contig 92417 bp, 83 predicted proteins | sample RifCSPlowO2_12_FD_107827 | JGI IMG/M metagenome (GOLD analysis project Ga0156174, IMG submission 107827) | Bacteroidetes bacterium RIFCSPLOWO2_12_FULL_35_15
ATATTGAAACCACTTTCAATATCCTTCCTTCAATCCTTTACCTATATTAGATTATAGGTTGTTTTACCAACTATTTTTTGCTATTATACCAATTTTATATTAAAAGACAAACTGTTTTTTGTCGCATTACCCGATCAGCATTTTTTGTTTAATTCCTCTATCTCACTTGTTTTTTGTATAATTTCTTTTATAACCACATCGCACATTTCTGAAGTTTTTTTGAGGTGATAAAACACTTCACTGTTTTTTTCGTCTGCGGGATTTTCATAATTTATTAATTGTAATAAACCAAGTATGGAGGCTATTGGCGCTCGTACATGGTGTGATTGAAGAAACGCGATTTCAGAAAGTCTTTTTATATGCATTTTTTGCTCTTCCTCGGCATTTTTCCGTTCAGTGATATCGCGGATTATTCCGCAATAAAATTTTTCGTTTTCATTTGTCCAATGACTTAGTGAAAGTTCTATTGGAAATTCTTTGCCATTTTTTTTGAGTCCGTAAAATTCAACTGTTTTGTCAAACACCTGTTCTTGATTCGTTGAAACATGTTGTTCGAAACTATGGTGGTGGTCTGTTCTATATCGCTCAGGCATTATAAAAGTGAGAAGTTTTCCTAACACTTCATTTTCTTTGTACCCAAATATTTTTTCTGCAAAATAATTCCAAAAAATAATTTCTCCTTTTCCATTTGCAAGAACAATTGAATCTTTAGCTGATTGTAATACCGACCTGAATTTTTTTTCTGAATCTATTATTTTTTGTTGTGTTTCTTTACGTTCAGTTATATCCTGAATTGTGCCCACCATTTTTATAGGAACATTGTTGTGATCAAATTCCATTTCACCTATCCCGTTCACCCAAAGTTCCTTTTTCGTTTTTTGATTTATTATTTTGTATTCTTTGTCAAATCGAGATTTTTTGCCAACCACTTCAAATTCAAAATAATCGATCATCATTTTTTGATGGTCAGGATGAATGAGAGCAACCCATTCTTCAAAAGAATACTCATCTTCAGCCGAAAGTCCGAATATCTTTCCTAACTCCTCCGTGCATTTCCATTTTCCAATTGAAATATCAAGCACATAACTTCCTATTTTGGAAACTTTTTGTGATTCCTTCAGAAAATGTTCACTTAGTAATAACTCCTTTTCCGCTCTTTTGCTTTCACTAATATTTTGTGCTGAAATATAAAGAATTTTTGAATTAATGTGATCTCCATGAGAAGCATTCACAAACATTTCAATCACTTCACCATCTTTTTTTTTCCATTGCCGTTCGCCAATATTTCGTTGTTTTGTTTGAATAACATGATTAACGAATTCATCAACGGATTCTTTGGCGTGATTTAAAAAATCATAAATTGTTATGGTATCAATTTCTTTGGGCGAATAACCAAGTAGTTTATAGAATGATGGATTTGCGTAGATAATATTTTTTGTTTCGGTATTAAAAAAATAGATACACAAGAGAGAATCATTAACAAATGCATTCATGCGTTGTTCGCTTCTGGTCAATGCTTCTTCTGTTTTTTTTCGCTCGGTAATATCCGTGAAAGTTACAACAGCACCAATTAGTTTCCCCATTTCATAAATGGGCATGCTTGCGAACTCCACAGGAAAGCACGATCCATCTTTTTTCCAAAATACTTCGCTGGATACACGATGCACCTTTCCATCCCTGAAGGCTTCATAGATCGGACATTCTTCCTGAGGATATGAACTTCCGTCTGTTTTGGTATGGTGCCAAAGGCTATGACTAGGCAATCCGATAAGTTCTTTTGTTTCGTAGCCCAACATTTTTGCTGCGGCCGGATTAACGAACGTATGCTTACCCTGTATATCCAAGCCCAAAACGCCTTCTGCTACTGAGTTAAGAATAAGTTCTTTTTGCAGGTTGAGTCGTTCTAGTTTTTTTTCTGTTAGTTTACGCTCTGTAATGTCGAGCCCTTGAGCAATGGTTGCGACAATTGTTTTGCCATCGTCATCCAATACCAGAGCGGAGTTCCAGATAACTGTATTTACAAAGCCATTTTCGTGGATAATCTCAATTTCTGTTTCAGTACCTTCTAAACAGCAACCTGTCTCTGCATTTCTGATAAGTTGCATAGTAGAATGAACTTTCGATTCAGGAAAAAGAATTTCAATTGATTTTCCGAGCAGGGATTTTTCTTTTCTTCCTGTTAATTTTTCAAATGCAGGATTAAAGTGAGTGATATTAAGGTCTTTATCCCAAATGATAATAAGACCATTTGAAAATTTAAAAAGATTTTCGAAGTATTGAATATTAAGATTGTTTTTCATTACCATTGAAAAGCATTTTTTTAAAATTTGCATTCAATTAGTAAATAGCACGATCACTCCTGTTCTCTCTCTTATTTTTTGAGGTAAATAAATTTTACTAATCTTAACAAAAGTAGGTAAGTGTTAGTAAAAAAATTATGATTGGTATCATCAAGCGGTTATGCTTTTTTTTAGTGATTGTTTTACCGAAGAGACCATTGAAATGAAATCATCAAATAAATATCGGGCATCATATGGCCCCGGACAAGCTTCCGGATGGTATTGAACGGAAAACACATTTTTGTCGGTATAACGTAAACCTTCAATGGTATTATCATTTAGGTTGATATGTGTTACTTCTATATTTTTTATTTTCGCTACATCTTCTTCTTTCACACCAAATCCATGGTTTTGAGAAGTGATTTCGCTTTTACCTGTGATTAAATTTTTTACAGGATGATTTATTCCGCGGTGTCCGATGAACATTTTAAAAGTCGATATTCCGGATGCTTCTGCAATTAATTGATGCCCTAAACAAATACCAAAAGTTGGAATATCTGAATTTATTATTTTCCTGATTGTTTCTACTTCCTCTTTCATTACTGATGGATCACCTGGGCCATTCGAGATCATAAATCCATCGGGGTTCCATTTCATCATTTCTTCGAATGATGTTTTCATTGGAAATACCTGAACGTAGCAATTGCGCTCAGCCAACGAACGTAAAATATTTTTCTTTACTCCATAATCAGTTACGGCTATTTTATGTTCTGCATTTGAATCTCCAACAAAATAAGGCACTTTACATGTTACTTTTGAAGAAAGCTCTAATCCGGCCATAGAAGGCACTTTCGATAATTTTGTTTTTAACAGTTCAATATCCAATGTTTCAGATGAAATAATACAATTCATGGCACCCTTATCACGAATGTAACGTACAATTGCTCGTGTATCAACTTCAGAGAGGGCTACAATATTATTATTTTGAAAATAATCCTTTAGTGAGCCATCGGAGCGTTTACGGGAATGAAATTCATTGAATTGTTTACAGATCAAGCCCGCAATTTTTATGGATTCAGATTCTACTTCAACATTATTAACTCCATAATTTCCAATATGTACATTCGTGGTAACGATTATCTGTCCGAAATAGGAGGGGTCTGTAAAAATTTCCTGATAACCTGTCATGCCTGTATTAAAGCATATTTCACCTGTTGCAGTACCAATTTTTCCGGCAGCTTTACCATAAAACACTTTACCATCTTCAAGTAATAAAATTGCCGGAGCTTTTGGGGTATATTTCATATTTTTTTAATTACACATAAATGAATATGTGGTAAAAACGTCTTTAATTGTTATATTCTTGTACTCAAATAATAAGAACCTCTTTATGCGCATAAAAAAAAGGATAAAGCAAAATTACTTTATCCTTTCTATGTATTTTAATTTTTTTTTCAAAAATTATTCAATTTTGTTATTTTCGTCAGTTGATTCTTCTTTTTTATCTTCAGTTTTAACTTTTGCTTCAGTAGCTTTCTTTTTACCTCCACGTCTTGATGTTTTTGCTTTTGCAGGAGCCTTAGCGCCTAACATACTTTCATTATAGTCAACTAACTCAATAAAACACATGTCAGCATTGTCACCTAAACGACCACCGGTTTTCAAAATTCTGGTATATCCACCCGGACGATCAGCAATTTTTGTTGCAACATCTTTGAATAACATGTCAACCGCTTCTTTATTTCCTAAATAAGCAAATACTGTACGTCTTGAATGTGTAGAATCATCTTTTGATTTCGTTAAAAGTGGCTCAACATATAATCTTAATGCTTTCGCTTTAGCAACAGTTGTACTAATGCGTTTATGCAGAATCAATGAACTTGCCATGTTAGCTAACATCGCTTTGCGGTGAGCTGTTTTTCTGCCTAAATTATTTAATTTATCTCCGTGTCTCATTTTATTTTATAGTATTGAGATTTGAGATAAGAGTATTGAGAATCTCACATCTCACATCTCAGATCTCAGATCTAATTTTTACTCTTTATCTAATTTATATTTTGCCAGGTTCATTCCGAAAACCAATCCTTTGTTTGCAACTAAGTCTTCCAATTCTGTTAATGATTTTTTACCAAAATTACGGAACTTCAAAAGGTCATGTTTTGCAAATGATACCAGATCAGCAAGCGTATCAACATCAGCAGCTTTTAAGCAATTTAAGGCACGTACAGAAAGGTCCATGTCAACTAATTTAGTTTTCAATAACTGACGCATGTGTAATGATGTTTCATCAAACTCTTCAGTTGCCATTTTTTCTTCGGTATCTAGAGTGATACGTTCGTCAGAAAACAACATGAAGTGATGAATAAGAATCTTTGCAGCTTCTTTTAATGCTTCTTTTGGATGAATTGAACCATCAGTAACAATATTCATGATCAACTTTTCGTAGTCTGTTTTTTGCTCCACACGAAAGTTTTCAATGCTATATTGTACATTTTTGATAGGCGTGTAAATAGAATCGATTGGAATAACTCCGGCATGAGCATTTACAGGTTTGTTCTCTTCAGCAGGAACATAACCACGACCTTTATCAATCGTTAATTCAATTTTCAATTTCACATTTGATTCCATATTACAGATAACCAGATCTGAATTTAATACCTGGAACCCTGAAGTAAATTTACCAATATCACCAGCAGTTAGCTGAGTTTTTCCGGTAACAGTAACTGTTACTTTTTCGAAATCAGTTGTTTCAATTTGCTTTTTAAAGCGAACCTGTTTTAGGTTAAGTATAATTTCAGTTACATCTTCAGTAACACCTTTAAGAGTTGAAAACTCGTGGTCAACACCTTCTATTCTTATAGTAGTAATAGCATGACCTTCAAGAGATGACAACAAAATTCTTCTTAAAGCATTACCTACAGTGATACCGTAGCCTGGCTCCAAAGGACGGAATTCGAATTGACCTTCTGTTTCATTGGAGTTTACCATTATTACCTTGTCAGGTTTTTGAAAAGCTAAAATTGCCATGTTTTATATAAATTTAATTGTTAATTTATTTAATTGTTCCCGATTGCTATCAGGATGCCTGCTGTAATACTGTTAATTCTTTATTTAGAGTATAACTCGACAATTAATTGTTCTTTAATATTTTCTGGAATTTGAACTCTTTCCGGAATAGAAATGAATTTGCCGGTCATCGTAGTTTTATCAAAATCCATCCAGGGGAATTGATTGGTTGCACCTGAAATGCAATTGCTTATCACTTCTAAAGATTTTGAACGCTCACGTACACCAACAGTATCGCCTGGTTTCAAAATATAAGATGCAATATTAACAACTTCACCATTTACAGTAATGTGGCAATGTCCAACTAATTGACGTGCACCACTACGGGTAGGAGCAATACCCATACGATAAACAACATTATCAATACGGGATTCTATTAATTGTAACAATACTTCACCGGTAACACCGTGTGAACGTTGTGCTAAACTATAAATTTTTGCAAATTGACGCTCTAAAATACCATAAGTATATTTCGCTTTTTGTTTTTCTCTTAACTGAACAGCGTACTCAGATTGCTTTGAACGCTTTTTTGATAAGCCATGCATTCCCGGAGGGTAATTCTTTTTTTCTAAAGCTTTATCAGGACCAAAAATTGGTTCTTTAAATTTTCTTGCAATTTTTGATTTGGGGCCGATGTATCTTGCCATTTTATTTTGTTATTTGTTTGCTGTTATAAATTTCTATCTCTAATTGGTACAAATTTGTAAATTCGAACCGTTTCGTAGTCGTTGATTAAACTCTTCTGCGTTTTGGAGGACGACAACCATTGTGTGGAATAGGAGTGATGTCCATGATCTCAGTAACTTCAATTCCTGCTCCAACTAGTGTGCGGATAGCTGATTCGCGACCGGCACCAGGCCCTTTAACAAAAACTTTTACTTTTCTTAATCCTGCATCATGTGCAACTTTAGCACAATCTGTTGCAGCTAATTGTGCAGCATAAGGAGTGTTCTTTTTAGAACCACGGAATCCCATTTTACCGGCACTTGACCAGGAAATAACCTGACCAGCGGTATTAGTTAATGAAATAATAATGTTGTTGAAAGTAGCATTGATATGAGCTTCGCCCACTGCCTCAACTTTTACAACTCTTTTTTTAGCTACTGCTTTTGCGGAAGTAGTTTGTTGGTTTGTTTTTGCCATTTTTATTAGTTAGTTGATCGTTAAAGTAACGTTGACTTTAACCGTTTTTTAATTTATTTATTCCTTTTCTTCATTCAATTCCTGAAGGGTCAAGGCTTGATTATTTAGTTACTTTTTTCTTGTTAGCAACAGTTTTACGTTTACCTTTTCTGGTACGAGCATTGTTTTTTGTTGTTTGACCACGAACAGGTAAGCCCAAACGGTGACGGATACCTCTGTAGCTTCCAATATCCATTAAACGCTTAATGTTTAACTGAACCTCAGAACGCAGAGAACCTTCTAATTTATACTTATCATTTAGAATGTTACGTATTGTTGTCAATTGTTCATCATTCCAGTCCTGAACTTTGATGTTTTTGTCAATACCAGCCTCTGCTAATACCTTTTGAGCAGTACTACGACCAATTCCATAGATATAAGTTAAACCTATTTCTCCTCTTTTGTTGTTTGGTAAATCAATACCTGCAATTCTAGCCATTTTTTATTTAATTTGATAATTTGATAATGTATAAATTTAAAAATTAAGTATGGGTGTTTTTTAATTAGCTAATTTTCAAATTAACCAATTCCCAAATTAATTTTACCCTTGTCTTTGTTTAAACTTAGGGTTTTTTTTGTTGATAACATACAAAACGCCATTTCTACGAACGATTTTGCAATCAACACTTCTTTTTTTAACGGATGTTCTTACTTTCATTGTTGTTTAGATTTGAGACTTGAGACCAAAGATTTGAGATTCTAATATCTCATATCTATAATCTCCTATCTGTTTTTATTTGTACCTATATGTAATTCTTCCTTTTGTTAGATCGTATGGCGACATTTCAATTTTTACTTTATCACCAGGTAAGATCTTAATATAATGCATTCTCATTTTACCAGAAATATGGGCTGTTATCACGTGTCCGTTTTCAAGCTCAACGCGAAACATTGCATTCGACAATGCTTCAATAATAGTTCCGTCTTGCTCGATTGACGCTTGTTTTGCCATATATTTTTATATTCTAAACTCTTATTTCTAAATTCTAATGTTTGTTAATTTTTTTAGAATTTAGTTTGTTGCATTTAATTTTTATCTTTTTATTCTTAATGCTTCTTCTATATATTCAAAGCTCGATAATATTTCAGCTTTGTTTTTTCCTATTGTAATCGTATGTTCAAAGTGTGCTGAAGGTAAGTTATCAGCAGTACGAATTGTCCATCCATCATTTTCCTGAATAATTGCTTTTTTTCCAAAATTGATCATTGGTTCGATCGCAATTACCAATCCTTCCTGAAGTTTCAATCCTGTTCCTTTTTTTCCATAATTTGGAACTTCCGGAGCTTCGTGAAGATTTAGTCCTATACCATGCCCTACTAATTCCCTGACTACTGAGTAGCCATTTGTTTCAGCATAGGTTTGAACTGCTTCTCCGATATCTCCAAGCCGTTTACCAACAACAGCCATTTCAATTCCTTTGTAAAGGCTCTCTTTTGTAACTTCAAGAAGATTTAAAACTTCCGGTTTCACCTCGCCAATTGCAAATGTATATGCTGAATCGCCAAAAAAATTATTTTTAACTACTCCGCAATCTACAGAAACAATATCACCATCTCTTAACTCGTAATTATTTGGAATCCCATGAACCACTTGTGAGTTTACTGAAATACACAGTGAATTCGGGAAACCGCTATAATTTAAAAAAGCTGGTATTGCTTTGTTATCATTAATAAACTCGTAGGCTACTTTATCTAATGAAAGTGTAGTAACTCCGGGTTTAATAACTTTTGCTACTTCGGCTAAAGTTTTTGCAACAAGTAAAGAACTTTCTCTAATTAATTCTATTTCTTCTTTGGTCTTATAATACAATCCTTTCGACACAATTTTTTCTCCTTCGTTGTATTATGCATTTGTCATACTCATAGAAGAACGACCTTTTATTCTTCCTGATTTCATTAATCCATCATAATGACGCATTAATAAATGACTTTCAATTTGTTGTAAGGTGTCTAACACAACACCAACCAATATTAATAAAGAAGTTCCTCCATAAAACTGAGCAAATTCTTGTGAAATATTTAATTTAACTGCAAATGCAGGTAATATTGCGACCAGAGCTAAGAAAATTGAACCAGGCAATGTAATACGTGACATCACGCTATCAATGAACTCAGCAGTTTTTTTGCCCGGCTTTACACCTGGAACAAAACCTCCGTTTCGTTTCATATCCTCTGCCATTTGGTTCGGATTAACTGTGATCGCTGTATAGAAATAAGTAAATACGATGATCATTAGTCCAAATACAATATTATACCATAAACCGTAGTGGTTTGAGAACACACCAACAAAACCTGACATTGATTCAGAATTTACTGCCTGTGCAACGGTTAATGGAATAAACATGATTGCCTGTGCAAAAATGATTGGCATTACACCTGCTGCGTTTACTTTTAATGGAATGTATTGACGAACCCCACCATATTGTTTAGTGCCAACAATTTTTTTCGCGAACTGAACAGGTATCTTACGGGTACCCTGTACTAACATGATGGTGCCAATAATAACTAATAATAATAATACCAATTCAATTAATAACATAATTAATCCCCCACCTTCGCCACTTAATCGTGATCCAAATTCAGATACAAAAGCAAATGGTAAACGTGCAATAATTCCGATCATAATGATCAATGAAATACCATTTCCAATTCCTTTATCAGTAATTTTTTCCCCTAACCACATTACAAACATTGTTCCTGTAACAAGGATCAATACTGACTGTGCCATCCAAAAGAAGCTCGGATCTGAAACAACCCCGGCTTTATTTGTAATTTGTGTAGCAATATAACCTGGTGCTTGTAACAAAGTAATAATAACAGTTAAGAAACGAGTGATCTGGTTTATTTTTGTTCGTCCACTTTCGCCCTCCATTTGTAATTTTCTAAAATACGGCAATGCCATCCCTAAGAGCTGAATAACAATAGAGGCAGAGATATATGGCATAATACCTAAACCAAAAATAGATGCACGAGAAAATGCTCCGCCTGCAAAAAGATTAATTAATCCTATGATTCCTTCGTTGGAGTTTTGACTTGCATCAGCAAGGACTTCTGAATTCACGCCAGGAAGAACAATGTATGAACCTAATCGGTAAATTAAAATAAATCCAAGTGTGTTTAGAATACGCACTCGTAAGTCTTCAATTTTCCAAATATTTCTTAACGTATTTATTAAGTTTTTCATAAAACAGTATTACTGTGTTTAATTACGCTTTTTCGATTGAAACAGCTGCTCCACCTTTTGCTTCGATAGCAGATTTTGCAGTAGCTGAAAATGCGTGAACTTTTACATCAACTTTAGATTTTAACTCACCACGACCAAGTACTTTAACTTTGTCATTTTTGTGAGCTAACCCTTTTGAAATTAAAAAATCCAGATCAATAGAACTTACTTTATTGTCGTCAACCAATGATTGAATAACATCTAAGTTAATTCCACGATATTCCACGCGGTTGATATTTTTGAAACCAAATTTCGGAACACGTCTTTGTAATGGCATCTGACCACCTTCAAATCCTCTTTTTGCAGAGTAACCAGAACGTGATTGAGCACCCTTGTGTCCTTTTGTAGATGTTCCGCCTTTACCTGATCCTTGACCTCTTCCTAAACGTTTTTTTGCGTTTTTTACAGAACCTTCTGCTGGTGTTAATTTACTTAAGTTCATCACTTATTTATTATTTCTTGTTATTAAATATTTTCTACAGTAACTAAATGTGCTACTTTTTTTACCATTCCAATGATCTGAGGTGTAGCCTCTTTTTCAATGGTTTGATTCATTTTTATAAAGCCAAGAGCACGTAATGTGCGCTTTTGACGCTCAGGACGACCGATGCCGCTTTTTATTTGTTTGATCTTAATTTTTGTCATTTTTTTTTAATTTGATAATTTGATAATTTGATAATTTGAAAAATTAATTAAATCATTTTCAAATTAGCACATTTTCAAATTGATTTTATCCATTAAATACTTTTTCCATTGATATTCCACGGTGTTGTGCAACAGTAGCAGCATCACGCATTTTCATCAAGGCATCCATTGTTGCTTTTACAACATTGTGAGGGTTTGATGAACCTTTTGACTTTGCCAATACATCGGTAACACCAACGCTTTCTAATACTGCGCGCATTGCACCACCTGCAATAACACCTGTTCCATGAGCAGCGGGTTTCAAGAACACATAAGAACCGCTATATTTTCCGTATTGTTCGTGTGGAACAGTACCTTTAACGATTGCAACTTTTATCAGGTTCTTTTTTGCATCTTCAATACCTTTGGTAATGGCATCAGTAACTTCTTTTGCTTTACCTAAGCCGTAACCAACGATTCCTTTTTCATTTCCAACTACAACAATAGCTGAAAATGTAAAGTTTCTACCACCTTTGGTAACTTTGGTTACACGTTGAATGCTAACAAGCTTATCTTTTAGTTCGATGTCGCTTGATTTTACTCTTTTAATGTTTGCGTTTGACATTCTATTTATTTTTAGATTTAGGATTTAGGATTTAGGATTTTTCTTCCTCCTCTTCAATCTTTAATTTTTTAATTATTAAAATTTTAGTCCTGCTTCACGAGCACCTTCTGCTAATGATTTTACACGGCCATGGTACAAATAACCATTTCTATCAAACCGTATTGATTCGATACCGGCTTTTGTAGCTTTTTCAGCAATTGCTTTTCCAACTAATTTAGCCTGATCAATTTTATTAACTTTTGCATCCGCAATACCTTTATCTGCTGACGAAGCTGCAAGAATTGTTTTTCCTGAAACATCATCAATCAATTGAACATATATTCCTTTATTGCTTCTAAAAACAGAAAGTCTGGGACTTAGACTGTCACCATGAACCACTTTGCGGATTCTTTGCTTAATTCTGTTTCTTCTGAACTCTTTTGTAATAGCCATTTTATTTACCTTATTTCTATTCTACAAAGTAGAATAATTGTGAATTCTATTGTTATTATTTACCAGCTGATTTACCAGCTTTTCTTCTAAGTGCTTCACCGGTAAACTTAATTCCTTTTCCTTTATATGGTTCCGGTTTACGTAATGAACGAATCTTTGCAGCAACCATTCCTAACAATTGCTTGTCAGCACTTTCCATAATGATGGTAGGGTTTTTACCCTTTTCAGTTTGAGTGGTAACTTTGATTTCAACCGGCAAATCAAAAGAAACGTTATGTGAATAACCTAGTGTTAATTCTAATAATTGACCTTTATTTGCAGCACGATAACCAACACCTACAAGTTCTTGTTCTGTTTTATATCCTTCGCTAACACCTTTTACCATTGAAGCTACAAGGGCACGATATAAGCCATGCATTGCTTTGTGTCTTTTTTGCTCAGTGGCACGTTCTACTATTAACTTACCTTCTTCATTTTTAAGGGTAATAGCAGCATCCATTTTTTGATTTAAAGTTCCTTTTGGACCTTTAACCGTAACAACGTTTTTATCAGAAACGTTAACTTCTACTCCTTTCGGAAGTGTAATTGGTAACTTACCTATTCTTGACATTTTTCTTTCCTCCTAAAGATTAATAAACATAGCATAATACTTCACCACCCACTTTTTGTGTTTTCGCTTCTTTATCAGTCATTACACCTTTAGAAGTTGAAATGATGGCAATTCCTAAACCGTTTAAAACTCGAGGAAGTTCTGTTGAACCAGCATATTTTCTTAAACCCGGGGTAGAAATTCTTTCAATATTTTTTATTGCCGGTTGTTTATTTACCGGGTGATATTTCAATGCAATTTTTATGGTGCCTTGAACTGTTGAATCCTCAAATTTGTAACTTAGGATGTACCCTTTTTCAAAAAGAATTTTTGTAATTTCTTTTTTCAGGTTAGAAGCAGGAATTTCTACTATTCTGTGGTTTGCTTTGATAGCATTTCTCACTCTTGTGAGGTAATCTGCAATTGTATCAGTCATTTTTCGTTGGTTTTATATCTTATCCCACACGTAGGATAATTATACATTAATATTCTTTTTTTATCTTTTTGGTGATAACTACCAGCTTGCTTTTGTCAGGCCCGGGATCAAACCGTCTAAAGCCATTTCACGGAAAGTGTTACGTGAAAGACCAAATTGACGCATATAACCTCTTGAACGACCAGTTAATTTGCAACGGTTACGTTGACGAGTAGGTGATGACGCTCTTGGTAATTTTTGTAATCCTACAGAGTCACCGGCTGCTTTTAAAGCCGCTCTTCTTTCAGCGTATAGATCAGCAAGTTTTTTACGTTTAACTTCTCTTGCTTTCATTGATTCTTTTGCCATTCTTTTTCTTATTTAAGATTTAAGATTTAAGATTTAGGATTTTAAATATCCTTATTCCTCAATCCTTAATTTTTTATTTCTTTTGGTTCTTAAAAGGTAATCCAAATTCACTTAACAAAGCTAATGCTTCTGCATCGTTTGCTGTGGTGGTTACAAATGTAATATCCATACCCATGATCTTATTCACTTTGTCGATATCAATCTCAGGGAAAATGATTTGTTCTGTTACACCTAACGTGTAATTTCCTTTTCCATCAAAACCTTTATCATTGATACCTCTGAAATCGCGAATGCGGGGCAAAGCTACAGAAATTAATCGATCTAAAAACTCATACATCATATCTCCGCGTAAAGTTACTCTTACTCCAATAGGAACTCCTTTACGAAGTTTGAAGTTAGAAATATCTTTCTTTGAAGTAGTTGCAACAGCTTTCTGACCACTGATAGTCGTCATTTCCTTGATTGCTCCTTCAATAAGCTTTTTGTCAGATACAGCATCACCAATTCCTTGGTTAAGGCAAATTTTCTCTAACTTAGGTACTTGCATTGAACTGCTGTAACCGAATTTTTTTTGCAAAGCTGGAATTACATCCGCTTTATACTTGTCTTTTAAACGTGGTGAATATGTTGCCATTATTTAATTACCTCCCCTGTCTTTTTTGAGTAGCGTACTAGTTTTTTACTTGTATCATCTAATTTACGTCCTACACGGGTTGGTTTCCCTGTTCCCGCTTCGATTAACATTAAATTAGAAATATGAACTGAAGCTTCTTGCTTAACAATTCCTCCTTGTGGACTTTTAGCGTTTGGTTTGGTATGTTTTGATACCAGGTTTACACCTTCCACAATTGCGCGATTTTTTACTCTATCAATAGATAGAACTTTTCCTTCCTGGTTTTTTGAATCACCAGCAATTACTTTTACTGAATCGCCTTTTTTAATATGTAATTTAGATTGCATTGTTGTATTTATTATTCACTACCAATTATAAAACTTCTGGTGCTAGCGAAATGATTTTCATAAATTGTTTATCTCTTAATTCACGGGCAACAGGTCCAAAAATACGGGTTCCTCTTAATTCGTCTGTTGCATTTAATAAAACTACAGCATTGTCATCGAAACGAATGTATGAACCATCAGCACGTCTGATCTCTTTTCTGGTTCTTACAACTACTGCTTTCGAAACAGCACCTTTTTTAATATTACCTGATGGTAATGCATGTTTAACGGTAACCACCACTTTATCCCCAATGGAAGCATATCTTTTCTTAGTTCCGCCAAGTACACGAATAACGAGCACTTCTTTTGCCCCGCTGTTATCTGCTACTAGTAATCTTGATTCCTGTTGTACCATTTTTAATTTTATTTCGGATTTCGTAAATTCGATTTCGGATTTTTTTAATCCTTTATCCTTTCCTTAATCCTATTTTTATTTTTTTACTTCCGCAATTGCAATCTGCAATCAACCTTTTTATTTAGCTCTTTCAACCACTTCAACTAATCTCCAGCATTTATTCTTGCTGATAGGACGAGTTTCCATTATTTTAACTGTATCGCCAATGTTACAAGTATTTGCTTCATCATGAGCAACAAATTTTGTTGTTCTGTTTACAAACTTCCCGTATTTTGGATGTTTCACTTTACGTTCAACTGAAACGACAATCGACTTTTCCATTTTGTTACTGGTTACTAAGCCAACTTTTTCTTTTCTTAAATTTCTTTCTTCCATTTTTTTTAGATTCAGGAATCAGGATTTGAGAATCAAGATTTTCAACATTGCTGTCTTACCTCTTGCTTCTTGCATCTTGCTTCTACTTTTTAATTTCTGCTAATTCTCTACTGCGAAGTTCTGTTTGTAATCTTGCTACTGTTTTTCTGCTATCTGTAATTTTTGCAGGATTTTCAATAGGAGATACAGCGTGATTTAACTTTAATTTAGTTAAAGCACTTTTTCCTTCTTTTATTCTTTCACGAAGGTCGCTCGTTGAAAGTTGTTTAATATCTGCTTGTTTCATTTTTTATTATATTCTTTCAATTAATTTTAAAGATTTGCTGTTTCAGCTGAATAATCTCTTCTAACAACAAATTTTGAGGTTACAGGTAATTTTTGAGCAGCTAAGCGTAATGCTTCTTTTGCAATATCCATTGGAACACCTTCTGCTTCAAACATAATGCGGCCGGGCTTAACAACTGCTACCCAATATTCAGGCGCACCTTTACCTTTACCCATACGAACCTCTGCAGGTTTTGATGTAATTGGTTTATCAGGAAAAACACGAATCCAGATTTGACCTTCACGTTTCATGAAGCGGGTAACTGCAACACGGGCAGCTTCTAATTGACGTGCTGTAATCCAGCATCCTTCAGTTGCCTTGAGGCCAAATGAACCGAATGAAAGTTGGTCGCCACGCTTAGCGTTGCCTTTCATCTTCATTTTGTGCATCTTTCTATACTTGGTTCTTTTAGGCTGTAACATTATATTTAATTTTTGATTTGTTGAATTTCAGATTTAATAATTTATTAATCTAAAAATTCTAATATTTATTTTATTTTTTTTGCTTCTAAAATTCAATAAATTTAAACTCTGAAATTTATTTTTCTCTTCTTCTGTTATCGTTTCCACCTTTTCTTGGTCCACCTGGTCCGCGTTTATCGAATTTTGGATTTCCTCCTTTTGGTGCTCCGCCTTTTCCATCTTTTGAACCTGCTGCTGCTGCACCTATGTTTGGCGATAAATCACGTTTCCCATAAACCTCACCTTTGCAGATCCAAACTTTTACCCCAATACGACCATAAGTAGTATGAGCTTCACCTAAAGCGTAATCAATATCAGCACGTAATGTATGCAATGGTGTACGACCTTCCTTATAACCTTCTGTACGAGCCATTTCAGCACCAGCCAAACGACCAGAACATTTTACTTTGATTCCTTCTGCACCCATTCTCATTGTTGAGGCAACGGCCATTTTAACTGCTCTACGGAAAGAGATACGTCCTTCAATTTGACGAGCAATGCTATCAGCTACTAAACGTGCATCTAACTCCGGGCGTTTTATTTCAAAGATGTTGATTTGTATATCTTTTTTAGTGATCTTTTTTAATTCTTCTTTGATCTTATCAACCTCAGCACCACCTTTACCAATAATAATTCCAGGGCGAGATGTGTTTATTGTAACAGTAATAATTTTTACTGTTCTTTCAATCACAATTTTTGAAATGCTTGCTTTTGCTAAACGTGCCTTTAAATAAGTTCTGATCTTATGATCTTCCACTAATTTATCAGCGAAATTTTTTCCGCCATACCAGTTTGAATCCCATCCTTTAATGATGCCTAAACGTAAGCCTATTGGATTTGCTTTTTGTCCCATTGAAAATTAGTATTATTTAGTTTCTTCTTGCTTTTTGATTTCTACTTTTTTGCTGTCTACAACAATTGTAACATGGTTCGAGCGTTTTCTGATCCTGTTTGCACGTCCTTGTGGAGCAGTTCTTAAACGCTTCATTTGAACGGCACTATCAACAAAAATTTCTTTCACAACCAAGTTACTATCTTCCGGACGTTGACCTGTTTTAGATTCGAAATTTGAAATTGCTGAAGACAGCAATTTTTCTAATCTTCCAGAGGCTTCTTTCGCATTGAATTTTAAAATGTTCAATGCCAAATAAACTTCTTTACCTCTAATCAGGTCAGCCAGCAATCTCATTTTACGGGGAGATGTAGGGCAATTTTTTAAGACAGCAAAATATCTGCTTTTGTTTGCCTCTTTGCGTGCATCTGCTGCGTTTTGTTTTCTAACACCCATTTTTCTGTTATATTATAATCTTAAATATTTCTTATTTTGATGCTTTATCCTTGTTTCCGGAGTGACCTCTGAAAGTTCGTGTTGGCGCAAATTCACCGAATTTATGACCTACCATGTTTTCTGTAACATATACAGGAATAAATTTATTCCCATTGTGAACAGCAACTGTTAATCCTACAAATTCAGGAGAGATCATTGATCTGCGTGACCAAGTTTTAATTACTGTTTTTTTACCTGATGCTTGTAAATCCAATAATTTTTTTTCAAGCTTCCAGTCGATAAAAGGACCTTTTTTTAATGAACGAGCCATTTCTATTGTTTTATAGTTATGAAATTCTTCAGAGAAGAACCAGTAAACTAGGTTAAATTATTTTTTTCTTCCTTCGATGATATATTTATTCGAAGCTTTCTTCGGATAACGTGTTTTGTAACCTTTAGATGGTAACCCTTTGCGTGAGCGAGGGTGGCCTCCAGAAGCTCTTCCTTCACCACCACCCATTGGATGATCTACAGGATTCATAGCTACCGGACGAGTTCTCGGTCTGCGACCTTGCCAACGAGTTCTACCGGCTTTACCACTTATTTCTAAATTATGATCAGCATTTGAAACAGAACCGATTGTTGCCATACAGGTGATCAATACCATACGTGTTTCGCCAGAAGGCATTTTCACAACAGCATATTTCCCATCTCTTGCACTTAATTGAGCTGAAGAACCAGCACTGCGTGCCATGATAGCACCTTGTCCCGGACGTAATTCAATATTGTGAATGGTTGTACCTAATGGAATATCCGATAAAAATAATGCATTTCCAATTTCAGGAATTGCATCTTTTCCGGACATGATCTTTTGTCCTACTTGTAATCCGCTTGGAGCAACGATATAACGTTTTTCACCATCAGCATATACAACTAAAGCTATACGTGCAGTACGGTTTGGATCATACTCTATGGTTTTTACAGTAGCAGGGATGCCACTTTTGTCTCTTTTGAAATCGATAATACGATATTGTTGTTTGTGACCGCCACCAATGTAGCGCATGGTCATTTTACCTGTATTATCGCGTCCTCCTGATTTTTTTACCGGAACCAACAAACTTTTTTCAGGTTTGCCTGCAGTAATATCAGCGTTATCACTAACTAATTTAAAACGCTGCCCAGGTGTTAAGGGTCTTAATTTTTTTAAAGCCATTTTAGTTTTTTTATTTTCACAGGTCACTAACCTGTATAGTTACTTAAAATTATATACTTGCGTAAAAATCAATTGATTCGCCTGATTTAAGCGTCACAAGAGCTTTTTTACTGCTATTTACTCTCCCGATTGCCATACCTTTTGTGGTATTACGGGTTTTAACTTTACCAACGTAATTTTGTGTATTTACTGACTCAACAGCAACACCGTAAAGTTTTTCAACAGCTGATTTTATTTGCACTTTGTTTGCAGATTTTTCTACAATAAATGCATAGCGATTAAATTTCTCGCCTTGTGCTGTCATTTTTTCGGTAATAACCGGTTTTACTATTATGCTCATCTTATTAATTGCTTAATAAATTTTCAATTTCTTTTACTGAGCTCTCTACAAGCAACAGATTATTCGCGTTCAATATATCGTAAGTGTTTAAATCCGAAGCAGTTACGACCTTTGCGTTGTTTAAATTTCGGGACGACAAATATATATTTTTATTTGATTCCCCCAACACTAATAAGGTTTTTTTATCAGAAAGCTTCAAATTATTTATCAGATCAACATATTTCTGTGTTTTTGGAGCGTCAAAATTGAAGTCTTCCAAAATAGTAATATTGCTTTCTTTTGCTTTATAAGCCAAAGCTGACATACGAGCCAAACGCTTTAGTTTTTTATTTAACTTAAAAGAGTAGTCTCTTGGACGTGGACCGAATGCTCTTCCTCCACCAACACGGGTTGGAGATTTGTCGTTTCCTACACGAGCACCACCAGTACCTTTTTGTTTCTTTAGTTTTTTTGATGATCCTGATACTTCAGCTCTTTCTTTCGATTTGTGAGTACCTTGACGTTTATTTGCTAAATGTTGTTTAACATCCAAATAAATGGCGTGGTCATTTGGGTCGATGCCAAAGATTGCATCGTTTAGGCTTACTTTCTTTGAAGTAGCTTTTCCGCTAATATTTACTACTGATACTTCCATTTTATTTTTCAATTGTAACGTATGAACCTTTTGCACCTGCGATAGAACCTTTAATAATTAAAAGATTTTTTTCAGCGATTACTTTAATTACTTCCAAGTTTTGGATTTTAACACGATCTCCACCCATTCTTCCGCCCATTCTCATTCCTTTGAATACGCGTGAAGGCCAAGATGATGCTCCTAATGAACCCGGTGCACGCAAACGATCATGCTGACCATGCGTAGTTCCACCAACTCCACCAAAACCATGGCGTTTTACAACCCCTTGAAAACCTTTACCTTTTGAAGTGCCTGCAATATCAACGAAGTCTCCTTCTGCAAATAATTCTACAGTAACTGCTTCACCAAGAGTTTTCTCAGTTTCGAAGTATTTGAATTCAACAATTTTACGTTTAGGAGTTGTGGCTGCTTTTGCAAAGTGACCTTTCATTGCAGAAGAAGTATGTTTTTCTTTCTTCTCATCAAAAGCCAATTGTACTGATGCATATCCGTCTTTCTCCAAGGTTTTTACTTGCGTAACCACGCAAGGACCGGCTTCAATAACTGTGCATGGTATATATTTACCATTGGCACTGAAAACACTGGTCATTCCAACTTTTTTACCTATTATTCCAGACATTGTTTATTAATTAATTATTGATTTATTGATTTGGAGATCTGGTGAATTTTGATTCTTTATGTAAATCTCTAATTTCCTAATCTCTATTTCTCTATTTTTTTAAGATGCTTTGATCTCTACTTCAACACCACTTGGCAATTCAAGTTTCATAAGTGCATCAACAGTTTTTGAAGTGGAGTTATATATATCCAACAATCTTTTGTATGAACACAGTTGAAATTGCTCACGTGCTTTTTTGTTTACATGGGGCGAACGTAAAACGGTGTATATCTTTTTGTGTGTAGGCAATGGAATAGGTCCACTAACAACAGCACCAGTCATTTTCACAGTTTTAACGATTTTCTCAGCCGACTTGTCAACTAAGTTGAAGTCGTATGATTTTAATTTGATTCTGATTTTTTGGCTCATAGTTTTATATAAAGAACGATTTTAATATTATACTTTTTCAGCTTTTCCTTTTGCTTTGGCAATTACTTCATCAGATGTACTACGTGGAGCTTCAGCATAGTGTGAAAATTCCATTGTAGAAGTTGCACGTCCAGAAGTGATTGTACGTAATGTTGTTACATATCCAAACATTTCTGACAATGGAACTTTCGCTTTGATTACCTGGGAACCAGCTCTGGTATCCATTCCTTCTATCATTCCTCTGCGTTTGTTCAAATCACCTACAACATCACCCATGTTTTGTTCGGGTGTAAGAACTTCCACTTTCATAATAGGCTCTAATAATACAGGTTTTGCTTTTGGCAATGCTTCACGGAATGCAGAACGTGCACAGATCTCAAAAGATAAAGCATCGGAATCGACATTGTGGTAAGAACCATCTAATAAACGAACTTTTAATGTGTCAACCGGATAACCAGCTAATACACCATTTACCATGGCCGCTTTAAATCCTTTTTCTACGGCAGGAATAAATTCGCGAGGAATGTTACCGCCTGATATTTCATTAATAAATTGTAATCCACCTGATTTTGTAGTTGCATCGAAATCCGCATCTACCGGAGAAATAACAACCTGGATATCTGCAAATTTACCACGTCCACCTGATTGTTTCTTATATACTTCTCGATGCGAAACGGTTCCATTGATAGTTTCTTTGTATGAAACTTGAGGAGGACCTTGGTTACATTCTACTTTAAATTCACGCTTTAATCGATCTAAGATAATCTCCAAGTGTAACTCACCCATACCACTGATAATGGTTTGCCCGCTATCTTCGTCAGTTTTTACACGGAAAGTAGGATCTTCTTCAGCTAATTTTGCTAAGGAAACACCTAATTTATCCAAGTCAGCTTGTGTTTTTGGTTCGATTGCAACCCCAATAACCGGTTCAGGGAAATTCATCGCCTCCAGAACAATCGGGTGTTTTTCATCGCACAAGGTATCACCGGTTTTAATATCTTTAAAACCTACTGCTGCACCGATATCACCGGCTTCAATAAATTCAATTGCATTTTGTTTATTAGCGTGCATTTGGAAGATACGTGAAATACGTTCCTTGTTTCCACTACGCGTATTTAACACATAGGATCCTGCATCCAAACGTCCTGAATAAGCACGGAAGAAACACAAGCGACCAACAAAAGGGTCTGTTGCAATTTTAAATGCTAATGCGGTAAATGGTTCTTTCACGTCAGGATGACGAATAACTTCTTCTTCTGTATCAGGATGAATTCCTTTGATACTTTCTTTATCCATTGGACTTGGCATCAATTCCATTACCAAATCTAACATTGTTTGAACACCTTTGTTTTTAAAAGCAGAACCGCAAACCATTGGAACAACTTTGTTAGCTATGCAAGCTTGGCGCAAAGCTGTCAAAATCTCTTTTTCGGAAATTGAGTTTGGATCTTCAAAAAATTTCTCCATCAACTTATCGTCAAATTCAGCAATTGCTTCTAATAATTTCCCTCTCCACTCAGTTGCTTCTTCTAACATTTCAGCAGGAATAGGAACTTCAGTAAAAGTCATTCCCTGATCTGCATCATTCCAAACGATACCGCGGAAGTTGATTAAATCAACTACCCCAACAAAAGTTTCTTCAGCACCTATTGGTAATTGAAGAGGTAGAGGATTTCCACCTAAAACTTCTTTAACTTGTTTTACAACAGCTAAAAAGTCAGCACCGGCACGGTCCATTTTATTAACAAATCCGATACGGGTTACATTATAATTATTTGCTAAGCGCCAGTTTGTTTCTGATTGAGGCTCAACACCATCAACAGCAGAAAATAAAAAGACTAAGCCATCAAGAATACGTAATGAACGATTTACCTCAACAGTAAAGTCAACGTGTCCCGGAGTATCGATAATATTTACTTTATATTGTTCACCTTTATATTTCCAGAAACATGTAGTTGCTGCTGAAGTAATTGTTATCCCACGCTCTTGCTCCTGAACCATCCAGTCCATAGTAGCTGCTCCATCATGCACTTCACCAATTTTGTGGTTAACACCTGTGTAATAAAGGATACGCTCTGTACAGGTAGTTTTACCTGCATCAATATGAGCTGCGATCCCAATGTTTCTTGTATATCTTAAATCTGCCATTCTTATCTTTCTCCTAAATATTAAAATCTGAAATGAGAGAAAGCTTTGTTAGCTTCTGCCATTTTATGAACATCTTCTTTCTTTTTGAAAGCAGCACCTTCTTCTTTAGCAGCAGCAATAATTTCACCAGCTAATTTCTGACCCATTGATTTTTCGTTTCTTTTACGAGCATATAAGATCATCCATTTAATTCCCATGGAAGTTCTTCTTTCAGGACGAATTTCACTTGGAATTTGGAATGTAGCACCTCCAACTCTACGACTTCTTACTTCAACAGCAGGAGTAATATTGCTTAATGCTTTCTTGAATGTTTCCAAACCATCTAATTCTGTTCTTTTTTGAACTAGTTCAATTGCTTCGTAGAATACATCATAAGATGTACTTTTTTTACCATCGTACATTAAGTTGTTTACAAAACGTGTAACGAGGATATCGTTAAATTTTGGATCAGGTAAAAGAATTCTCTTTTTTGCTTTGGTCTTTCTCATTGTTACTGCGAATTACTAATATTTTCGAATTACGAATTTATCTTTAATTATTTTTTCTTTGCCGGAGCTGCTTTTGCGCCTGCTTTTGGTTTTTTTGTTCCGTATTTTGAACGTCTTTGATTACGTCCGTCAACTCCTGATGTATCTAATGCCCCACGTACAATATGATAACGAACCCCCGGTAAATCTTTTACTCTTCCACCACGAATTAATACAATGGAGTGCTCCTGTAAATTATGTCCTTCCCCCGGAATATAAGCATTCACTTCTTTTTTGTTGGTTAAACGCACACGGGCAACTTTTCTCATTGCCGAGTTTGGTTTTTTAGGAGTTGTGGTGTAAACACGAGTACATACTCCACGTTTTTGAGGACAAGAATCAAGTGCTGCAGACTTACTTTTGTTAGTTGCTTTTACTCTTCCTTTACGTACTAATTGCGATATAGTAGGCATTTTTTTTGTGTTAAATTTCTATCGTTTTTTTTATAAAAAAATTTTTTCCCCCGCTTTTTTGGGGACGGCAAAGGTAATAATTAGTTTGTTATAAACAATAGGGAGTTAAAAAAAATAATAAAATTCAATAGAAATACTTGTTTTTTGAGATAAAAAAAGCGGGAAGGCCGATTTTATCGGCCTTCCCGCTTTTAAAAAAAATTGTTTTTTTACCTCATTAAAGTGAATCCTCCTTTTTCAAAATATTCCTTCCCATCAATTCCTGTTGCTTTGATGATATAATAATAGGTTCCTTCAGGAGCTAAAATGCCACTTGTTGTTCGACCATCCCATCCGCCATTTGTTGTATGCCATTCAAACATTTTTTCTCCCCAACGGTTAAAAATTTCAGCATCCATAGTCTTCAAACCTTTGTTTTGTACAGCAAAGACATCATTTACATTATCATCATTAGGTGTAAATACATTTGGAATAACAAAAGTTGAATTAATATAAACATCTATTGTAGCACAACTTGTATCAACACAACCTGCACCATTATCAGCAATCAAACAAACGGTGAAGTTACCCAAAGGGATATAAACGTAAGTTGGGTTTACTGCAGTAGAAGTAGCCCCTGTTCCAAATTGCCACACATAATTTGTTGCACCTGTGCTAGTATTTGTAAAGTCAACTGATAAAGGTGTTTCTCCTGTTATAGGATTTGCAGAAAAATCGGAGACCACGCCCAAAGAGGAGGTAACTGTAATTGGACCCACTGTGGCAGAACAACCATTCCCATCGGTAATTGTTAATGTATATAATCCGGCTCCAACATTTGTTAAATCTGACCCGTTTCCAACATTATTTAAACCCGCATCCTGCCATAAATAGGTAAATGGGGGTTGGCCGGAAGTCATAGTTATTCCGGAAATGGTTCCTGTTGTACTACCACAATTTGCCGGTGTAACAATAACTGCAGTAGTATCAGCTACCGGTAAAGGATTTATGGTGATGTCAATTTGTGTTGCATTGCTTTGGCAAACTCCTAAGGTTTCTGTAACCCAATAGGAGGTGGAGCCTGCTAATACTCCGGGTGTATAAGAGTTTCCTGTTCCGATAACATTGAACAAGGCTGCATCAGAATACCAGGTAATAATACCTCCGGTACCCGTGGCAATAATTGCTGAAACGGAAACACCGGAACATGCAGTAATGTTATTGTTTGATACTGTTGGAGGAGGTGGTGTAGTATTAATGGTTAATACTAAATTGTCGGTTACGGCACCACAAACACCGGAAGGGTCATCCGTTGCGATTGTTAACGTGACACTACCAGCCGCAATATCAGTAGCAGATGGTGTATATGTGGCACCTAATATAGCTGAATTGTCAAATGTTCCTGAACCACTTGTAGTCCAGGTTGAACTTAAAGCACTTCCGCCAATTGTAGCTCCTGAAATAGAATATGTTTGTCCCGAGCAAATTGTTCCGTCTGACCCCGCATTTGTTGTAGCAGGAAGGTTTATTGAAATTACTAATGAATCTATACTTGTGGCACATCCATTTGCAGCTGCAATGGTGTTTGTAACGGTATAAGTTCCAGGAGCAGAATTGAGTAAATCAATTTCACCAGTTAATGTGCTAATGAAAATTAAACCAACCGGAGTTGAACTGAAAGTGCCGGCAAAAGCTCCTGATCCAAATAGAGGCGATGGATTGGGATCGCTTTGACAGAATGATGTTGCATTGGATGTAAAGCTAAATGTTGAGATTGGCGTAGGTGAGATGGTAAGATTCGCTGTATCTGTTTTCGGACAAGTTCCATTTGTTGTGTAATAAACACTATAAGACCCTGCAGTACTTGCTGATAAATTTATTTCTCCGGTAGAAGTACTAACAAAAGTTAAACCTACAGATGAACTGAATAATCCACCAGCTAATCCTGTAATAGTCGGAATAGGATTTACACCGGATTGACAGAAAGTAGTATCAGAATAATTAAATGTTGCATTGTCTAACGGAGTAATTGTCAAATTTAAATTGTCAACTGCTGCATTACATACTCCTGTTGGGTCGTTTGTGGTAATTGTTAATGTTACGATTCCATTTGAAATGTCAGCAAGGGAGGGTGTATAGTTTGCGCTTAAATTTGTCGGGTCATCGAATGTTCCACTTCCATTAGTACTCCAAACAATTGAAGATGCGGAACCACTTATTGTACCGGCAAGTGAGTAATTTGTTCCTTGGCATATTGAAGTGTCTGCACCTGCATTCACTATAGCGGAAGAGTCTATCACAAGGGTTGTTGAATATGTTGCTGGGGCGCAACCACCACTTGCTGCAATAAAATTAGTAATACTGTAATTTCCTGGTAAGCTATTGGCCAAATCAATTTGGCCGGTGCCTGTATTCACAAATGTTAACCCAACAGGTGTGGCACTGAATAGTCCTGCACTGGAATTTGGAAGAAAAACAGGAAACGCCATTCCTAGTTGACAAAAAGGAGTAGCATAGCTAAATGTAGCATCCGGTGCAATTGTTATATTAATGTTTACAGTACTATTATTAGGGCATAATCCATTAGTAGTAAATGTAATTGAATAGTTTCCCAGTGAACTTGCGCTAACATCAATTTGCCCGGTTGTTGTATCAACAAATACTAAACCTGAAGGATTGGAAGAGAAATTTCCACTAGAGCCACCAGTGATTGTTGGAGAAGGATCGGATCCTGTTTGACAAAACGTGGAGCCAGCATATGAAAATGATGGGTCATCTATAGGATTAACAGTAATTGTAACATCGGTTGAAATTCCAGAACAACCATTTGCTGTTGGAGTTATTGTATAAATCACATTCCCGGCAACTGTTCCTGTTAAGCTTAACGATTGAATAATTGAATTTCCGCTTCCCGGAAATGCACCTGTTGTACCGGATGAGTTTTCTGTCCAATTAAGTGTAGCTCCCGAAACGTCACTAGATAAGTTTATTGAAGTGGAGCTTCCATTACAAATACTTTGAGCGGTTGGTGTAGCCGTAACTGTTGGAATAGGGTTTACAATAATTGCAATTATTTCAGTATTGCCTGTGCAACCATTGGCTAAAGAAGTTATTGTATAGGTTGCCGTACCTGGGGTAGATAATGATGCTGTCAAAATTTGAGAGATTGAAGATCCACTACCTGCCGATGCACCGGTTACATCAGTTTGGGCTACAGTCCATGAAAATACAGTTCCTGTAACATTGCTCGACATTGTAATAGCAGTAGTTGCTCCGGAACATATGGTAGAAGGTGTTGCAACAGCCGAAATCACAGGTATTGGGTTTACGGTTATTACAAGAGGAGATAAAGTTGATGAACAACCTGCAGGTGTAGTAGCAGTAATATTATATGTAACTGTTCCAGCTGTTGTGCCTGTTGCAGAAAGTGTTTGAGCTATATCAGTACCAGATCCTCCGGACTCTCCTGAAGCTCCGGAAGAAGTTGCGGTCCAGGTGAATGTAGTTCCGGCGACATTGCTTGAAAGAGGAATTGAAGTTGTTGTTCCGGAACAAATCGATGAAGAAACAGGAACAGCAGTAGCGCTGGGGTTCGGGTTTACTGTAATAGTAATAGCAACAGGTATTCCAGCACAAGAGTTTGCAGTAGGAGTAACATTATAGGTTACTGTTCCTGAAGTAGCACCTGTTGCTGTTAAGATTTGCGTTATGGAAGATCCGCTGCCTGCAGTTCCTCCTGTAGCTCCCGTTTGTGAAGGAGCAGGCCAGGTAAACGTTGTTCCGGTAACAGAAGCTGAAAGTGAAATGCTCGTTGTTGCTCCTGAGCATATCGATTGAGCATCAGGATTCATCGTAGGGATTGGATTCACGTTCACGTTAACGATAGTGGTAAGTCCTGGGCAGCCTGCAGCTATTGGTGTTATTGAATATGTGGCTACATCAGTTGTTGTAAGAGAGTTTGTTAAGATTTGACTTATTGTAGATCCCGTTCCAGATGCTGCACCACTAATACCTGCCCCGTTGCTTGCTGTCCAGCTAAAGGTTGTTCCTGCAGTAAAGCTTGTTAAATTAATTGAAGTGGTGGTGCCAGAACAAATTGTTTGAGGTGATGGTGTTGCAGAAACAAATGGTATTGGATTTACTGTTACTGTTACTGAAACTGGAGTGCCAGAACATCCATTTGCAGAAGGAATTACAGAATAAATTACAGTTCCTGAAGATGATCCGGTAACATTTAGAGTTTGGGTAATAGTAGAACCACTGCCGGCAGTGGCTCCTGTTGCTCCTACCTGGGAAGCCACAGTCCATGAAAATGCAGTCCCTGTTATGCTGCTTGTTAAACCAATAGAGGTTGGAGTTCCTGAACATATTGTTTGAGGGGATGGTGTAGCTATTACATCCGGATTAGGATTTACAGTTACAGTAAAGGTTATTGGAAATCCGGAACATCCATTTGCTGTAGGAGTAATTGTATATGCAGCTGTTCCTGAAGCCGTTCCAGTTGCATTTAAAGTTTGTGTAATTGAAGAACCTCCTCCAGCTGTTGCTCCAGATACGCCTGTTTGAATAACTGTCCAGGCGAATGTTGTTCCCGTTACAGTGCTTGATAAAATTGATGAAGCTACTCCACCAGAACAAATTGTTTGCGTGGAAGGTGTTGCGGTAGCTGTTGGGATCGAATTAATTGTAATTGTAACACTAATTGGAGAACCCTGACATCCATTGGCTGTTGGTGTAATTAGGTATATAACGGTTCCACTAACGTTGCCCGTTGTAGTTAAAGCCTGTGCAATAGAACTGCCTGTACCATTTGCCGCACCGGTTACACCTGTCTGCGTTACCGTCCATGAAAAAGTTGTCCCTGTAACATTACTTGTTAAAGCTATACCACTTATGCTACCGGAACAAATTGTCTGTGATGCCGGAGTTGCTGTAGCAACAGGGCTCGGGTTCACGGTGATCGTAACAGTAATTGGTGTACCTGCACAACCGGCAGCTGTAGGAGTAATTGTATATACAGCCGTTCCTGCAACAGCTGAAGTAGCAGTAAGTGTTTGTGCAATATTAGCACCGCTGGCCGCTGAGGCTCCTGACACGTTGGTCTGAACAACAGTCCATGCAAAAGTTGTCCCTGCTATATTGCTTGTCAATGCTATTGAAGGAGCAGTTCCTGAACAAATAGTCTGGATTGCAGGAGTTGCAGTCGCAACAGGATTAGGATTTACTGTGATGGTCACATTAATGGGTAGTCCAACACAACCACCGGAGGTTGGAGTAACACTATATACTGCAGTTCCTGCAATAATACCTGTTGCAGTTAATGTTTGCGTGATGGAAGAGCCGCTTCCGGCAGATGCCCCTGTAACCCCTGTTTGTGCTATTGTCCATGAATATGTTGTTCCTCCGAGAGAACTTGTTAACACGATACCTGCAGCACTTCCGGAACATATTGTTTGAGAAGCAGGAGTTGCCGTAGCAACCGGAGCAGGAGCAATTGTAACAGAGAAAGTTGCAGAAGCAGCAGAGCAGCCTCCACTTGCAACAATAGAATTAGTAATAGTATAAGTGTTGGGAGTACTTGTTGATAAATCGATCTGACCGGTATTAACATTTACAAAGTTCAATCCTGCAGGTGTTGCTGTAAAAGTTCCTGAACTGGCACCTGCACCGAAAATAGGGAATGGATTTGAACCATACTGACAGAATGGTGAACCGGAATAAGTGAAATTTGCAGAAGGGGCACTGGAAATAGTAATGCTTAAAGAACTTGTGTTTGGACATATACCAATTGTTGTATAGGTTACAGTGTATGTTGCCAATGCACTTGCAGCTAGATTTATCAAGCCGGTAGAACTATTAATTGATAAGCCCGCAGGAACTGAGGTAAACGAACCTCCTCCTAAACCAGTAATGGTTGGAGTAGGATTTGTTCCTGTTTGACAATAAGTAGAAGATCCATATGTGAAAGAAGCGTTATCTCTTGGATTAACATTTATTGTCACAGAAATAGGAGTTCCTGTACAGCTTCCTGCTGTTGGAGTAATTGTATATACTGCAGTTCCGGCAGAAGCACCTGTAGTAGAAAGTGTTTGAGTAATATTTGAACCAGAACCTGCAGATGCGCCACTGACACCAGTTTGCACAACAGTCCAGGAGAATGTAGTTCCTCCAACCCCACTTGATAAGGCAATTCCGGTTATGCCACCTGTACAGAATGTTTGCGATGCGGGAGTTGCTATTGCTATAGGTCTAGGGCTCACCGTAATAGTAACTGTTATAGGTGATCCAGGACAACTATTGGCAGTTGGAGTAATAGTATATACAGCTGTTCCGGCAACCGTGGATGTAGCGTTTAATGTCTGAGCAATTGTTGATCCGCTTCCGGCTGAAGCACCACTTACATTTGTTTGCACAACAGTCCAGGTAAAAGTAGTGCCGACAACAGAGCCGGAAAGAGCTATTCCTGTAATATTACCAGAACAAATTGTTTGAGAGGCTGGTGTTGCGGTTGCAATTGTTGTAGGATTTACGGTAATTGTAACAGAAATAGGAATTCCAGAGCAACCGTTTGCCAAAGGAGTAATTGTATATGTCGCTGAACCCGCTGTTGTTCCTGTTGCGGTTAATATTTGTGCTATTGTAGATCCACTACCTGCAGAAGCACCCGAAACATTGGTTTGAACTACTGTCCATGAAAATGTTGTGCCGCCTATATTACTTGTTAATGCTATGGAAGGGGCAGTTCCGGAACAAATCGTTTGAGAAGCCGGAGTTGCTGTTACTATAGGTTTAGGGTTCACTGTAATCGTAACCGAGATTGGTGCTCCCGGACAACCACTGGCTGTTGGAGTGATCGTATATACGGCAGTTCCCGCCACAGTTGAAGTAGCTGTTAATGTTTGAGCAATTGACGTCCCGCTTCCGGCAGAAGCTCCAGAGACATTGGTCTGAACAACTGTCCATGCAAATGTGGTTGAACCTAAACTGCTTGTTAAGGATATTCCGGTTATACTTCCCGAGCATATTGTTTGAGATGCAGGAGTTGCAGTAGCTACCGGAGGAGGATTTACGGTAATAGTAACATTGACAGGCAATCCTGCACAACCACCGGCTGTTGGAGTAATTGTATAAACCGCTGTTCCGGCAACCGTTGAAGTAGCCGTTAATGTCTGTGCAATAGGGGTTCCGCTTCCTGCGCTTGCTCCGGAAACGTTTGTTTGAACTACAGTCCAGGCAAATGTTGTTCCACCGACATTGCTTGTTAAAGCTATTGAAGGGGCGGTTCCAGAACAAATAATTTGGGAACCCGGAGTTGCTGTTACAATAGGTTTAGGGTTCACGGTGATAGTCACATTAATTGGTGTACCCGGGCAACCGCCAGCCGTTGGAGTAATAGTATATACAGCAGTGCCTGCAGCAGCAGCAGTGGCAGTTAATGTTTGGGCAATTGAAGTTCCGCTTCCGGCAGATGCGCCAGAAACATTTGTTTGAACAACCGTCCAGGCAAATGTTGTTCCCCCTAGATTACTTGTTAAACCAATGCCGGTTATATTTCCCGAACATATTGTTTGTAATGAAGGGGTTGCTGTTGCAATAGGAGGAGGGTTTACGGTAATAGTAACATTTATAGGTAATCCTGAACAACCACCAGCTGTTGGAGTAATAGTATATACCGCAGTTCCTGCAGCAGCAGTAGTTGCAGTTAATGTTTGCGCAATAGCAGCTCCGCTGCCTGCAGAAGCACCTGAAACATTTGTTTGAACTACTGTCCATGAAAATGTGGTACTGCCTATATTGCTAGTCAAAGCTATTGAAGGGGCGGTTCCGGAACAAATTGTTTGAGCAGCCGGAGTTGCAGTTACAATAGGCTTTGGATTTACAGTAATCGTCACAGTAATCGGTAAGCCTGCACAACCTCCGGAAGTTGGAGTAATCGTATATACAGCAGTTCCCGCCACCGTGGAGGTTGCTGTTAATGTTTGAGCAATTGCCGCACCGCTGCTTGCGGAAGCACCTGAAACATTCGTTTGAACAACTGTCCAAGCAAACGTTGTTCCGCCCATATTGCTTGTTAAAGCGATTCCTGTAACATTACCCGAACAAATAGTCTGACTGGTTGGGGTTGCTGTTGCAACAGGTGAAGGATTTACTGTTATGGTATAGGGTGCTGTACCCGAACAACCTGCATAATTAGTTGCAGTGACCGTATATGTTGTAGTGCCAGCCGGATTGGCTGTAACCGTAGTTCCTGTTGTTGGGGAAAGTCCGGTAGTTGGAGCCCAGGTATAAGTTAAATTATTTGAAAATGTTAAGGTCCAATTCAACAGTGTACCTACGTCTGAAGCAGCGTTATCCTTAACAATTAAACTCCATGTTCCATTTACTGTACATCCACTAAGTAAAGAAAGAGCTTGCTCCGGGGTAAAAGTGCCTGTAAATGCAGCTGTTCCTGCTGTAATTGCAGTTCCTGCAGTTGAAAAACAGGTGTTTGTATAATTATCCCCGGATCCACCATTATTTGAGGATAAATCTATAATTGTTCCGCTAGGGCATCTCAAAGAAATAGACACATCACCATCCCAGCCATGAGTAATATTTAAACAAACGCTTAGCAATTGGGTTCCTACAGTACCGGGTATTCCGGAAACACTAATGTTGGAAGTGACTCCGGTAGCATTATTATCAGGAATATTATAGTTGGTATAGTTGGAAAAAGATAAGGTTGGAGTGGTGTTTGTGCCGGTTGCAGTTAAAACGGTACCTGCACCACTGGCACAAATCGTATTTGTTCCGGAAACAGAAACTGTTGGAGGAGCACTAACTGTCTGGAAGTAAGTGGTTGTTAGAGTTGCTCCGCATGCACCTGTTATGGTAACAGAATAAGTAGTGGAAGCTGATGCAGTATAAGTCGCACTCACTGTGCCCTGTCCGCTTACAGGCGCAGGTGACCAGGAGTAGGTGAAAGGGCCGGTACCTGAAGCATTGGCATTTAGTGTAAACGATTGACCTGTACATAAAGTTGAACTGGCTGAGGAGGTGACATTCACAGTTTGAACTCCTGCAGTTGCCTGGACGGTATAATTACAATCATTCCCGTCCACACCATCAACCATGATATAATAAGTTTGGCCAATCGTTAACGCGGTAGCATTTAAAGCAAAAGTTCCTATACCATTTCCAACACAGGTAGATTTTGCGGTAAACGAATTACAATCAGGGCTGGATAATACAATTGCCTGAATTCCAATGGAAGGGTCGGAGCATTGACTGGAAGTAATATTAAAAGATGCTGTAGTGGCACTTGCCACAAACGAAATCCAGGAATTATTTTGAATTGAACCACATGAAAAAACATCTGAACCACCCCAGGCAGCCCCTTCAATATTTCCATGATCCCGAGTGTACCAACCGCTGGTAGAGCCACAATACCCATTTAAATTACAAATTATTGGAGCTGAGGTACAAACATCTGTAGCAACAGCATTTGCTCCGCAGGCTTGAGGGGTGCATCCTAAAAGCGCATTCCAACCACTCCAGCGGGTGCTTCCATCAGAAACAAATCTAAAAGTCAGACACGTGCCGGTAGAGGTATAAACACCCGGGTACATTGTAGAACCATTTAATGTAGCAATTAGTGGACTCGCGGTACTTGGACCATCGTAAATATATAAATAATCATACCCGGTTTCAAGGTCAAGCCAGTAAAAATTTGCCCTGATTTGGGTTCCGGCTGAGGAACAGAATGTTACCGAATAATTTTCATTATTACCATAGCCATTTACGCCTCCAAGGAAATCTCCGGCAACAAAACCAGAAGCAACAAATTGTCCTTTGCAAGTGCTAACTGTTTGTCCGTTATAGGCTCCGATTCGATAAAATTGAGAATAGGTTTTTGAACAAAAAAATAATATAAAAAGGAGGAGTAAAACTTTTTTCATGTTTTTAAATTTTAATTATTTTAATTGATCAATTTCATCCCAGGAAAATAAAGAAATAGTAAAAGAGCATCCTTTAAAATTAACAGGTACAGTTACTCTGGAGTCTTTTTTTCTCAAGTGGTTGTAAGGGCCTAAATCAAATTCCAATTTGATTGATTCCTGACAATTTACTGAAAGATTTTTTTTGTCAGTAATTTGGAAGGAATCGACATATATATGATTCATTCTAATGGCTTTTTCTGTTGAAATGTTTTTCAGATCTTCCTCTGTGTAATAAGCAGTGGCTCTTTTGTCGATGGTTATTCCATTAACAATTATCGCAGTACTGTTTTCGTTTTTTGTTCGAAGAACAAATTGTTTTTCAGTAGAAGGAGAAACCACTTCCTTTGTCCCAACCTGATCTTTTTGGGAAGGCTTATTCGTTTCCGTCTTTTGTTGGGAAAATAAATTCAGGCATAATAAAAGAAGGGGGAGAGTGTAAAAAAAATGTTTCATGTTCGATAATGTTTAGGTTTTCGATTACAAAGTCAAAAGATTTAACGATAAAAATAATAAAAAATCAGGAGTTATAAAAAAAAAGTTTTATTATTAGATGCGTTCATATACGAAAAAGTTGCATTTATGTTATTTTTTTTGCCATTTATTTTACGTAATTATTTTTTTTATTTTTTATCAGCTTCGAAACCATAGCCCGGCATAAACTTTTAATAAATAAAGCAAAAAAAAGAAATAGACTAAAGGGATTATAATTATTTAGCAGATTTTGACATCAGATCGTAATAAAAAGATGCTTTTTTGAAATCACCATTTTTTTGGTAAAATTGGGCAAGAAATGAATTTAACTTTCTGTTGTTGGGGGTTAATTCAATTCCTTTTTCAAATAAAGGAACGGCATTTAATGTGTCGCCTTTTATAAAATATGCATTTCCCATATTAATATACAAGATATCTGATTTTAATCCCAGGTCGATTGCATTTTGATTCAAATTTAAAATTTTATCATATTGTTTCTTCTCCAGATATAAATTACTCAAAGGATAGTATGAATTCAGAAATTTAGGATTAAGCTCAAGACTTTTTAAGTACATTTTTTCTGCTTCTTCATTTTGTTTTAATGTTATTTGACAAGTAGCAAGATTAAAATAAGCTTCCACATAATCCGGTTTCAATAAAATAGCTTTTTTTAAATATGGAATAGCTTCTTCTGGTTTATTGTAATATGAATAATAAACCATTCCCAAATTATTTAAGCAGCTAATATAATTCGGAATAATCCTAAGTGCTTCTTTGTAATGTTTTACGGCATTGGAAACATGGGTTCGTTTCTCTTCGTTTGACATTTTTGGATTTTCACGAATTTTTTGAATGGATGCTGCAGCAAATAAAGAATGCATATGAGCAGATTCAGAAGCGTTTTCAACATCGGTTTTATACAAGGAATATGTATCTTTCCAGGCACTATTTCTGGCAAATGTCTTTCCGCCATAAACCAATATAATTATTGAAATAGTGAAAAAGAACATGACATTGAATGATGAAATTTTTGCTTTAACATTTTCTACAGGGACTTTAAATAACTTCAATAATCCCCAAGCGGCAAGAATACACAAGCCTAATGATGGGATATATGCAAATCGTTCTCCAACAATACCAACAACAGGTTTCATCACATTGGTGAACATAGAAATTGCTATAAAAAAATAAAGTATGCCATACACTATTATTTTGTTCGTTTTAATGTTTTTAATTACATAATAAACAACAGGTATCAGGCCGATGATTACTAACCACACAATAGGGTTTGTCCATGTTGCAATAGGGACTTGATTATATCCATAATAAGAAAGAAGCGGATGTGGGATTAAATACATTTTCAAATAAAAGTAAATCGTATAAAAGCCGGTAGGAATTCGCTGTAAAATACCAGTATGTTGAAATAAAGGATTCTCCCATTCTAAAACAAAACGAGATGTATCATTTACAACACTTCGTTTCCCAATTTGATAAACAATAATCGGCAATATAAAAGAGAGAAAAATTAATCTGTATTTTTTCCAGGGTAAGCGGGTAAAAAACCAGATGGTTAAAGGAATGATAGCATAAAATGTCATAGCATCTCTTTTTGAAAGCATCGCAACGAGCATGAAAATGGCACCCCACAAAATTTGAATTTTTTTACCTGTTTCAGCGTATTTGAGATAAAAATAAAGTGATAACAGGCAGGCAAAGAAACTAAGTATTTCATCTCTGTTTTTTATGCTCATGACTACTTCAGAATGTAGCGGATGAATCAAAAAAATAGTTGCAACACTAAATGAGAAAATATAATGATAGTTTGGGAATAATTTTAATAATAAAAAAAATAAAAATGAAACACTTATAGCATACAAAATGATATTTAAAAAATGGCTAATACTGGGCTTTTCGCCAAAAAACTGATATTCTATTGCGTAAAGGGCTTTTACTAAAGGGCGGTATTCATAACTCGATTTTTGATCATCAACAACATAAGTTGATCTGAAAATTTCAGGAATTGCTTTTATGCCTTTATGTACTTGGGCATTATTATGAATAACATATTCATCATCCATCGAATATTTATTGCCAATGCTTTTTCCATAAACAATAAAACTTAAAATAAAAAAGAAAATAATGATCCTTCTGTGAATCTGTTTTTCAGTTAATGCAGGAATGATTATTTTTTTTATTTCTTTTTTACTTTTAGAACTCATTGAATAGTTTTATAACATTCCAAAGATATACTTTTTCATTGTGCGGTGAAAAGAGAATCACATTTCAATAATTTCAAAACAATTTAAAATAACCGTTAATTTATTTTGCTATTTTTGTTTAAACCCTCAATGGCGTGAAAGCAAGCATAAAAGCTATTAGTTATTATTTACCTGAAAAAATATTCAGCAACGAGGAGTATTTTCAATTATTTCCGGAAGCTATTGTCAATAAAGAAAATTTATTAAAAATTGGTGTTCAGGAAAGACACATCATTGACCCAACTGAAACAGCCTCTGATATTGCAGTTAAAGCTGCGAAGGTATTGTTTTCGGAACACAAAATTAAGCCTGAGGAAATTGATTTTTTGATTTTTTGTGCTCAGGAGTTTGATTATTATACACCCACATCTGCTTGTGTTATTCATGAAAAATTGAATCTTCCCAAAAATTGTGGCGCACTGGATTTTAATTTAGGTTGCAGTGGATACGTATATGGATTGAGCCTGGCTAAAGGGTTAATAGAAAGTGTAGGAGTAAAAAATGTTTTGTTTCTTACTTCCTCAACTCTTACAAAAACGTTTCACAAAAAAGATAAAAGTTCATTGTTTATTTTTGGAGATGGAGCAACAGCAACCTTAATTTCTGCAAATAATACAACGTCAGGAATTGGTGAATTTATATTTGGTACCGATGGTAAGGGAGCAAACAAAATTATAGTGAAAGATGGAGGAGCAAGAAATTCCTTATCCGAAAGTTCGTACATTGATAAAACAGATGATTACGGCAATACTACAAATGATTCCTCCTTTTACATGAATGGTGTTGGAGTTTTTGTTTTTGGATTAAATACTGTTCCAAAAATGGTGACAGAATTATTACTAAAAGAAAGTAAAGAGATCAAGGATATTGATCTGTTTATTTTTCACCAGGCTAATTTGTTTTTAATTGATAAGATAAGGGCAAAATTGGAAATACCGGAAGAAAAAATATTCAATTATATGAAAAATACCGGAAATACTGTATCTTCATCTATTCCGATAGTTTTGAGCGAGGCAATAAAAAGTGGTGTGGCAAAAAAAGGGGACACTATTTTATTGGCAGGGTTTGGGGTTGGTTTATCATGGGCCGCAACTATTGTTACGCTTTGATTGTCAAAAAAACTACATTTACATAAAATTTATTTTATGAATATCACAGATTTTATAAAGAAAATTGAAACTGAAATTGACGAGTTTGAAGCGGGTACTTTAAACCCTGATACAGACTTACGAAAAACAACTGCATGGACCTCCATGCATGCCTTGATAATAATTGCACTTATCGATACAGAATACAATGTCACCATTACGGGTGAGGATTTGAGAACTATTACCAGTATCGAAGACCTATACAATATAATCCAAAGTAGAATTGCAGTATAATGGCCTATCTCACAATTGAAAATATACAACTATCTGCAATAGCTGCTTGTGTTCCTAAAAACAGAGAAAGCAATGCCCATTATGATTGGATATCTGAAAAGGAAAGGGATCTTTTAATTAAAACAACCGGCATTGAATACAGACGCATTGCGCCAAAACAGATCACAACCTCAGATATGTGTTTTGCTTCTGCTGAAGCATTGATCAATGAATTAAATATTGATCGTAAGGAGATCGAAGTAGTAATATTTGTATCTCAATCACCTGATTTTTTTTTACCGGCAACAAGTATAATTCTTCAAGATAAATTACAGTTGAGCAAAACAACAATGGCTTTTGATATTCAATTAGGTTGTTCGGGTTATGTTTACGGACTTTCAGTAATATCCAGCTTAATGAATAACGGGAAATTTAAGAAAGGACTTTTATTAGTGGGTGACAAATCAAGTTTTTCGCCATCAAAAAAAGATAAAAGTACGTATCCTATTTTTGGTGATGCCGGTACTGCAACATTATTAGAATATGATCCGTTTGCACAAAAAATGGATTTCAATTTACAAAGCGATGGTTCAGGTTACAAAGCAATAATAATTCCTGATGGAGGTATGAGAAACCCTTACTCAGATGAGTCGGATAAAATGATAGAAACCAGTCCGGGAATTATTCGGAACAGAAAAAATTTAATGCTTGATGGAATTGAAGTGTTTAATTTTTCACTGAGAGAAGCTGCCCCTAATATTTTTAATCTTTTGAAATATAATAAAACTGAAATAAATGAGTATGATTTTTTTGTGTTTCATCAGGCAAATAAATTAATGAATGAAAGTATTCGAAAAAAATTAAAAGTTGAACCCGACAAAGTTCCATACTCTTTACAAAAATATGGAAATACAAGTTCTGCATCCATTCCACTTACCATTGTTACAGAGTTGGCAGATAAATTAAAAAATAGTAAAGCGGAAGTTATTCTTTCTGCATTTGGAGTTGGATTATCATGGGCATCAGCTGCTTTAACATTAAATAAATTAAAATGTTTACCACTAATTGAAATTGAATAATGACACCTTTCCATTTACATAATAAAACTATTTTGGTAACCGGAGCTTCTTCGGGAATTGGAAGGCAGATAGCCTTAAGTATTTGCGAAATGGGCGGAAATGTTGTTATTACAGCGCGGGATAAAAAGCGATTGGAAGAAACGTTTAAAAATTTAAAAGGGAAAAACAATAGTAGCATTACTGCGGACTTGCTAAATCAGAATGATTTGAGCGCTTTGGTAAACCATATTCCGATGCTTGATGGAATTGTTCATTGTGCCGGTATTGTAAAACCATTTCCAGTAAAATTTTTATCAGAAGAAAAAATACAAGAAACGTTTCAAACAAATTATAATATTCAGGTGATTTTAATGGCTCAGATAACACGTCAAAAAAAAATAAATAAAAACGCTTCCATTGTTTTTCTTTCATCTATTTCAGCTACCCATCCCCATAAAGGAGGAGCCCTTTACTCCGCTTCTAAAGCTGCCATTGAATCACTAAGTAAAGTAATAGCCTTGGAGTTTTATCCGCAAGGAATCCGGTCAAATTGCTTATCACCTGCAATGGTTAAAACACCTATGTATGATTATGCAGAAAAAGGTGCCTCCAAAGAAACCTTGGATGAACATGTAAATAAATATCCTTTAGGAATAGGCTCACCGGCAGATGTTGCCAATGCAGCAGTGTTCTTATTGTCAGATGCTTCAAAATGGATCACTGGAATAACAATTACTCTTGATGGAGGGTTTTTATTGGGAGGAATATAAAATGAAGGAACAATATATATCCATAGTAATACCTGTTTATAACAGCGAAATAACACTAAGAGAATTGTACTCGCGTATTGATGCCATCTTCTTTGACCTTCAAAAAAAATTTCAATTAATACTGATTGATGATGGTAGTAGTGACACTAGCTGGAACATAATTGAGGAATTACAAAAACAATATCCAGAGAAGATACTGGCTGTTAGATTTGCCAAAAATTATGGACAACATAATGCAATTTTGTGCGGGTTTAATTATTGCATCGGGGATATCATTATTACTATGGATGATGATTTGCAGCACCCTCCGGAGGAAATGAAAAAGCTCTTGAAGAAACATGAAGAAACAGGTGCAGATGTTGTTTACGGAATGCCAATCGATAAAAAACATTCTGTTTTACGGAATGCAGGAAGTAATTTCTTAAAAAAAACTTCTGAGTTTGCGTCCGAAAAAAATGTCGGAGGGTCTTCATTTCGACTTCTAAAAAAAGATATTGTACTTGAAATAAAAAGTAACCACAATTATAACTTTTTATATTTAGATGCGACCATTAATCACTATACTTTTAATATCGAACATGTTGATGTTGAACATCATTATCGGAAATCCGGGAAATCAGGATACACAATTGGAAAATTGATTTCGATGTACTTTAATATTCTTATAAATTATTCTGCTACACCTTTAAAATTAATGACCTATGGAGGCTTGCTATCTGCTCTACTCGCATTTTTATTCGGGCTTCATTTTATATACAGAAAAATAATGTATAATGTCCCACTTGGCTATACCTCTTTAATAGTGAGTATTTTGTTTAGCACCGGGTTGATTTTATTCTGCCTCGGAATTATTGGGCAGTATCTCTATAAACTTTATCAAATGCAAAATCAAAAACCGTCTTATTTTATTAAAAGTATTTTAAAATGATAATAAGAAAGTATGGTATTACTCTTACAAGATTAAAGGAAAATGATATTGACTTAGTAAGAATTAAACGTAACTCAACGGATGTTAATAATCTTATGCATTTTCGACAATCAATTACACCCCAAATGCAAAAGGAATGGTTTAAAAGCATCAATAATATAAATAATAATTATTTTATTGTGGAGTACGATAACCGGAAAATTGGACTTGTGAATGGGAAAAACAGTGATTACAAAAAACGTCATTCAGAAGGAGGAATGTTTCTTTGGGAAAAAAAATATTGGGGTACGGTAATTCCTGCAATGTGTTCGGTAATGATGACAGATTTTACTTTTTTAGTAAATAATTTTAAAAAAAATTATATTAAAATTTTAAGATCAAATGAAAATGCAATAAATTATAACAAGCAATTAGGGTATGTTCTAACAAATGATTATCCTTCTGATCCCGAAACCCAATGGTATGTTCTTACAAAAGAAAATTATCTTTCTAATATCCCAAAAATAAGAAAAGGAATAAAAATTATTACTGCAGATAGCGAAGCTTTATCAATTAAAAATATAAGTTTTAGGGATGATACAGAGCAGGAACTAAATTTATTATACAAACCTTTGCCGGTTTTCGTCAAGAAAAATGTTAATCTAATATTAAAAAGGGAAAACCGTAACACGTTATAAAATTGTGCATTTTAATTTTTATTTATAATCCTTTATTGTTTCTTCTTTTAAAATTTCTGAAAAACCCGATACAATGACTCCGTTAAAAAGTGCTTTTCATTTTAAAGGATTAGACGGACTAAGATGCATTGGAACGTTTATCGTTTTATTTCATCATATTGAATTAGGGAAAAATGTATTTGATATTCCATCAATTTCAAAGTACTATATGGAAACGGGAACAGGTCAGGCTTTCATGACAATGTTCTTTGTGTTGAGTGGTTTTTTAATTTTTTATTTGCTAATAAATGAAAGAAAAAAAACCGGAATTGTTGAGGTGAAAAAATTCTATCGAAAACGGATCTCGCGTATATGGCCGGTTTATTACATACTTGTGTTGACTGTCATTTTTTTGTTTTCAAACAACAATTGGTTTTCATCCCCAACGCCTTCTGTTCATGCCGGGGACTATTATAATGTAGTCTCTCTTTATCTTTTCCACTTACCAAATTTCCGAATATTTTTTACGAGCTCTTTCGTATTATTAATTCATTTATGGAGCTTAGGGGCAGAAGAACAATTTTATGCATTATCCCCATGGCTAATTAAAAAATCCACTAATTATTTAAAAACATTTATTTTTATTATAGTTCTTAAAGTGAGTATTAAATTAATGGTAGCTCTTGCTTACAGGACACTTCCAATCTCCTCTGAATCAATAATGTTTTTAAAGCATTTAGAGACATTTTTATTTAAATTCCCAATAGAGGCTTTCGCTATTGGAGGAATAATTGCTTATTTATTTATTGAAAAAAAGGAAAACGTTTTAAACTATTTGTATAAACCCTATATTCAATGGGTCAATCTATTGTTGATGCTGGCAATTGTTCCACTAAGTCATAGGTCAGAAAGCTTACAGCTTTTGGTCGCCATAAATTTTGCAATCATTATCATAAATCTGACAGGTAACACCAAGCCATTGTTTATGCTTGACAATAAATACTCAAATTATATTGGTCAAATATCTTATGGAATATACATGTATCAAATTCCTTTGGTATATTTAATATTAAATATATTTAAACCTTATTATTCGGCAGATCATATGGTTTTATGGAACATTTTATATTACAGTACTTGCACTCTATTGTCAATGGTTACTGCAATTATTTCTTATGAATTGATTGAACGTAAATTTATTAATTGGGCAAGGAGTTAAATCCTATTTAATAGCTGAATTGAATTTCAGTACATCAATATCAATTGTTTCCCATACAGAATGAGGATGGGGTAAATTTCAAGAATGGCTCGAATATGTTTTATCGCTAATCTTGATTCACAATAAGGAAGACCTGTTTTTTAGTTTTTTTTAATCAGTTTATACCAATTACAAATATATTTTGTCCAACAAATTATCTGCGCACCGTCTTCGACAAACTCTGACGGACTTCACACATTGGATCATTTTATAAATATGGGAGGTATTACTCATTTGTAAAAAACAAAAAAATTAGCACTACTGAAACGAACCCTTATCAATAAAAAATATTAGTTTTACTGATGATGTAATTTATTGTAAACGCTTTTGTTGAGTTTGAAAATAACCTTGAATAAAAATTCTGTGATGGAACAGACAGACCGTTGTAATTTTTAATAAAAACTTTTATATTTTGCTTACCCGAATTTTATTCATTTTAAAACAGAAGGCACGAAAAATTATTGTTCAATTAGGATATTTTTCAAAACCCAATTTCCTTGTTGTTGGTGCACAAAAATCAGGAACAAGTGCTTTGTTTAATATTTTGAAACAACATTCAAAAATTTCGGGTGCTATTCGAAAAGAAATTCATTTTTTTGATAATGATAAAAATTTTCCTTGTACTGATTTTAGTACCTATCATTTGTATTTCCCATTTTCTTACGAAGTTCCTAAAGGAAATTTAATTTTTGAAGCTACACCATCGTATTTATTTAAACCTAAAGTTGCTCTAAGAATATTTGAATATAATCAGGACATGAAAATTATTATATGTCTTAGGAACCCTGTTGAAAGAGCTTTGTCGGCATGGACGATGTTTCATTACGGATTTCGGAATCATAAAAAATATTCTCATTTGTACGATGAAAGGTCATTTCCCGTGGCCATCGAAGAGGAGTTAAAAGATTTAAATAATTGCCCATTTAATTCTCCTAAACCACCTTACCTGCAAACAGGAATTTATCATACACAGATCAAAAAATATTTTGAACTTTTTCCAAGAAAAAACATTTTAATACTTGAACATAGTGACCTAAATAATAAACATGATCAGACAATAAAAGAGATATGTGATTTTTTGAATGTGCCGGATGAAAAATTGCCTCAGTTGCGTCTGAACACAAGTTTAAAGGATAACAAAAAGGAGTATGATGAACAAGTAGAGATTTTGAGAAAATTTTACAAACCGCATAATGAATTATTATATAAATTAATTGGCAAAAATTATAATTGGTAATTATTTTTCGATTTCAGGATCTTTATTTTCCAAAATGACAATGAACTAATTTTCTCAATTTTGAAAAAATAATAATGTGAGAAAAACATTTTACATACGAGGATTAGATGGCTTAAGATTTCTGGGATCCTTTTTGGTATTATTTCATCATACCGAACGGGGAAAAACACTATTCGGATATCCTGCCGGATTGTCTTTTACCAAAGGAATTGGCGATGCTTCAATGACTTTATTTTTTACTCTGAGTGGTTTTTTGATCACTTATATTTTGTTAAATGAAAAAAAGAAAACAGGAACCATCAGCCTCCCCAATTTTTATAAAAAACGTATCTCACGGATCTGGCCATTGTACTACCTCCTTGTTTTTTCTTCCATCTTCTTTTTTGAAAAGAGTGATTTGTTTGCTTTGCCCGGGCCTCAGGAGCCCACAGATTATCGTATAGCAATACCGCTTTATCTATTTCAAATGCCAAATTTTCATGTTTTTTTTTCTGCTGCAATGCTGGCCGCTCTTGGCCATTTGTGGACAATTGGGGTGGAAGAACAGTTTTATGCAATTTCACCTCTAATAATTAAGAGAACCAAAAATTTCGTAAAAGCATTTGTAATTATTATTAGCATAAAAATTTTTATAACAATTGCTTTCGCATTTTCTTTCAGGTTTTTAGCACTAACAATTGATCAGCTAAAGGATCTGAAGACTTTAAGCCGTTTTTTATATAATCTGCGATTTGAAGCTTTTGCTGTAGGTGGAATTGCGGCATTTGTGTTTCTTGAAAAAAAGGAAAAAATATTGGACTTCATCAACAGACCTATTATTAAATATACAAATCTTGTAATTTTACTGCTGGCGATGCCTTTCGGACATTGGTCGGATACGTTGCACGTTGTTTATGCAGTATGCTTTAGTATAATCATCATTAATCTGGCAACTAAAACGACACCCGTTTTCTTTTTAGACAATAAATATATCAGGTACCTGGGTCAGATATCATACGGAATATATATGTATCAGGCACCGGTAATCTATTTGGTATCTAACTCACTTCGCCCTTATTATTCAAGTGAGCATCTGATCTTATGGAATATTACTTATTCTGTGGCATGCTTTGCTTTATCAATAGGTATTGCAATTGTTTCATATGAACTTGTTGAAAGAAAGATCATTGCTTTGGCAAGAAAATAATTTGAAGAGAAAAAGCCGAAAAACATTTTATTCAGGATTTTTTTTTAATGATGTTGGTATTTTTTAAAATTTCTTTAATAAGCAATCTTACTAGTGATAAAATTTGGTTTAAGTTGAAACATCTTTCAATAAAGCAATACACATTGCTTCTATGTCTTTATCAAAAAAAGCCTCTCTGGTTGAAGGATGTGTAATAGGGAATTTCATTTCCAGTGCCGTTAGCTCCGAAAATTTATTTTTTTTCTTTGTGTATGTAGCTTGCTCATCAAAGCCAATATTTTCTACCAAATTAACGGAAGGAATAATACCAATCCCTCTGTTCGCCCAGATATCCACATTCCAAGGGATATCCCATCCGATCTTATGTATGCGCAAATATTCAAAAGTATCGGTCCATGTTTTAAAATGTTCCTGACTAATATTATGAAATATTTCTTTTTTGTGAATTTGCCAGGAATCCATATCCGGATTGTATTTTTTCCAAGCCCTTCGCCAGGTTGCCCAACCCCATGGAGGCAAAATATGGTTTGAAAAAAAATAGCTGGGATCACCTTTAGGTATTTGCTGCAGTATATTAAATCCCGAAATATGCATCACTTCAGTATCGTTAGCATAATAATCAAGTAATGTTCCGCAAAATTGAAAAAAAGAAAGATGCGGTACGCAGTCATCTTCAAGTATTATTGCACTATCTACATTTTCAAATACCCAATTTAATCCGGTAATTGTACGTGGCACATTTCCCATGTTGTAATCAGACAGATTAGTTTTGAGATCTACATTCCAATCAATCTTATCGATAACAGTTCTGGCCTGATCGCATAATTCCTTATCAGAACTATCTTTAGGTCCATCTGCAATTATAAATAGTTGTGAAGGTTTAATTTTTTTTATCACAGAAAAGACTTTTTCTGTCTTTTCCGGACGGTTATAAATGATTAAAACAACCGGGAAATTAAAATTCATTTCTAGAAGAATTATTGTAACTCAAATTAATCTTTTCTGTATTTGGCACCTATTTCGTTGTACTTATTAAAGTACCCGAATTTAGTATATAGTTTTTTCGAAACAGCTCTTGAAATGTCACGCACCTTCATTGGAAGCCTATAATAAAGTTTATTGATCAGGTAATTTGTAAAAAGGATCAAGTTGCTTTTATTTGCAGAAAAAAAATAAGATAATCTCTGCACATTTGATGATGGAAAATAGTTGTATTTTTTAGCATAATCCCCTGTAATATAATCTATAACTTCAATTTCTGAAATAGTCAATTCATTTTTCCATTTATCAATTCGTTCGGTATTGATCGGATTTAACAAATTTACGTGAATTTTATCAACGATACCAGTCATTACGTCATTATTAGTGCGTTCATCATTAAAAATTCTGCGAGTAGTTTTATGAAAATTAAGTACGTTGGAATCAAATGAAATAGTTAAAAACTCAAAGAGTTCAGATAGATATTTTTCAGGATTGGTTACCAGATCTTCATAACGCAAAGTGTAAAAAAGGGTAGGGTGTTTAATTTTGTAATAATCAATATACCTGTTATGTCTTTTCCAGCTTTGCGCCAGTCGGGCAACATTTTTAATCTTAAATGCTTTTCTGGTAGAAATTACATTATCTCTGTAATCACGTATTATATGTATGAATTTTGCATTTGGAAACAGTTCAGTTAATTCATTGATAAAAAAGCTGTAGATTGGGTTTTTATCCGCAAGCAAGGATGTTTTTTCTTTTGGAAAAGGAGAAGAAACAGACAAATAGACAAGCTTACAAAGTATTGAAAAATCAAGTTGTCTTAATGGGTATGAATTAAAAAGTTTTTTTAAATTATCGGCATTTATTTTCCATAAAAATGAAAATCGTACATCCGTATAAAGATCAATAATAAATTCATCTAATTTTTCAGTGGTCCATTTATTTACCGTTGAATATTTCTGTTTTAAATGGATTACAAAGGGGGATTCATTTGCCGTTAGTACTTCCGGATTAGCATCTAAAATAGTTTGCAATAAGGATGTCCCAGACCGACCTTTCCCAACTATAAAAACGATGGGCAAATTTTTTATTTCTTCAATGGTCAGCAATTTATCAGACATTTAAAAATGTTCTTTTATCGAAAAGTATATTTCCGCAAATGTTATTCTTTTATGTTTAAAAGCATTTGGTCTGATCTTACAATATGAAGAATTCAGAAAAAGCCATGTTAAACAATATAGTTGTATTGGAATTTGCAAAATAGAAAACAGTATGTTTTTGCTGCGGTATTTTCTTTCGTAACCTGCCTGTTCTGCGTATTTACCAATAATCGAGTCAGCAATGTAAACATCTTTATCATCAAGTTTTTCTCTCCAGCCATACACATTATTCTTATTGATGGGTTTCAATAAACTACTGTGTAATTTCATGACCTCCTCTTCAGGGTAGGTAGCTAAAAACTTATCTTTGATTTTATAATAGTGAATCATATCATCGTGATACTCCATATTAAGAAATAGGCATAATTTTTTAGTTTCTTCCATTGGGTTGCTGACCAGGTCTTCATATTTCAAATAATAATAGTTAGGGCTCTTACCTAATAAATCTGAAATTAATTTAAAAGAATATTTCCATCTGAAACAAACAAGAGATAAATTATTACCCTCGAATTTCACTTTTCTCATAGAAAGATAATGGTCCCGGTAATCGCGGTTTATATGAATAAATTTAGCATCAGGAAAAACTTCCAATAAAATTCGCATTGAAGTTGCATCATATGAATAAAAGGGGTTCTTATCTCCAATCAAAATAATATTATTTTTTTCAAAGAAAGAGTCGTAGCATAAATAAATTAATTTTATCAGCTCTTGAAATGTCACTGTTTCTTCAGCATTCAATAGCAGATCTTTTAAGCGTTTTTTATTTAGTGTCCAAAACTCAACCTGAGGCACAAGAAATACATCATCAAAAAACTCCTGCAACTTTTCCCGGCTCCAGATTTTTATATAATAGTATTTACGAAAAAGTGAAGTAATAACTTTGCCTTCTAATGGTATTGAAACATTGGGGTGTGCATCGAAAATGAAGCGGAGCATTGTGTTCCCGGATCTTGGTCTTCCAATGATGAAAAATACAGGAATATTTTTAATCTCTTTATAATCCATACGGCACTAAATTTTTCAAGTGTCAAGATATAAAAAAAAAGCGACCCGCATTAATGCGGGTCGCTTAAAAAAAACAGTTAAACCAATTAGTTTCTTATTAGTTGAAGATATCCATTGTGTACTTCTTCCTCTTTAGCAGGATCTAATGGTTTGACTTTAATTAGGTAATAGTAGGTTCCGGATGGTGAAGCAATCCCGGCATTTGTCCTGCCGTTCCATCCACCATTAACAGCATTCCATTCATATAATTTCAATCCCCAACGGTCATAAATTGATGCTTCGATATTTTCTACTCCGGTAGAGGTAACAAAAAATAAATCATTTGTTCCATCTCCATCAGGTGTAAATATATTTGGAATCATTAAAAAATAATCATCAAAAATAGTGATCACAAATTCAGCTGTGTCGGGACATTGATTGTTGTAGGATGCGATCAAAACAACAGTATATGTTCCTGGCGCAGTATAAATATCGCTCGGGTCGGTTAATGTGGAGGATTGATTATTACCAAATGTCCAGGAGTAAGTATTTGCATTTTGACTACCATTTGTAAAATTGACAGTTAAGGGAGGAACCCCTGTTAATGGGTTTGCTGTGAATGATGCGATTGGAAATGGAGTATTCGTTACAGAAATATTATCAGTAGCAGTACAACCATTGGATGGATCTGTAATTGTCAAGGTGTACAAGCCCGCTGAATTTATTGTGGGAGTAGAAGTTGTACTTCCCGAAACAATCCCTGGTCCGCTCCAACTATAATTTACACCTGCAGTGGTAGAAGAACCATTAAGATTCAAGGAAGTTATCACACAATTTAGTGTAGTATCCAAGCCTGCATTTACATCAGGAGGTGTCGTATTACTTGTTACAATAACAGTAGCTGTATTTGTACAACCATTTACAGCATCAGTAGCCGTTACAACATATGTACCGCCTGTAGTAACTGTTGCAGGATCGGCAGCATTTACCAAAGTACCTCCATTCCAAACCATTGCATTTCCTGCACTGGTACCGGTCAGGGTTGCTATTGGTGTTGTGCAGCTAATGTTGTTATTACTTGTTGCTGTAACTGTAGGAAGAGTTGTATTGGCGGTGATAGTAACCGAATCTGTCGAAGTACATCCATTTGCACCATCCGTAGCAGTTACGGTATATGTTCCTGCAGCAGTAACTGTAGCCGGGTCAGGGGCGTTTGTCAATGCTCCGCCATTCCATACCATCGTACTTCCTGCACTGTTACCCGTCAGAGTGGAGCTTGGTGTTGAACAGGTAATGTTATTATTGCCGGATGCTGTTAGAGTGGGTGGTGTGGTATTTCCTGTAATTGTTATCGAATCGGTATTTATACATCCATTTACAGCATCAGTAACTGTAAGCGTATAAGTTCCGGCTGTAGTAACTGTTGCAGGATTTGGTTCATTTATCAATACTCCCCCATTCCATACAATTGTATTTCCGGTACTGGTGCCTGTTAATATTGCACTAGGCGTGATACAGGAGATATTATTATTACTGGATGTGCTGACAGTTGGTGGGGTTGTGTTTCCTGTAATTGTAACCGAATCAATAGTTGTACATCCATTTGCGGAATCTGTAACAGTAACTGTATAGGTGCCAGCTGCACTTACTGTAGCTGGGTTTGCGGCATTAACCAAAATGCCTCCATTCCAAACAATGGTATTTCCTGAACTGTTTCCGGTTAATATGGCACTTGTTGTAATACAAGAAATATTATTGTTACCAGACGCAGTTACGACAGGAGGGACATTGTTCGAATTCACAGTAACGCTATCAATTGATGAACAGCCGGAACTATTATCTGTAACTGTTAAGGTATAAGTACCAGCTGCATCCGCAGTAGCAATATTAGAATTGATACCGGATGTTATATTACCTCCCGATGTGCTCCATGCATAAGAAATATCCGGACCAGCATCAGAACTCGAACCGTCAAGTGTAATTGTTAATGCAGTACAGGTAAGACCTGATGTGGGAGCGATTGAATCAAATGGGTAGGGTTTTACAATAATAGGCAAATTAAATAGTTTGGAACATCCATCACTACTTATGGTCACATAATATGCTGTGGAAGCAGTTAAGGTTTGTGTAATTGTATTACTTGAAGAAACGATAGGAGACCAACTATATGTATATGTTCCATCTCCTCCACTTGGTGTTAAAGTTACCGTTACAGGGGTATTAATACAAACGGTATCATTAGGTAAAAAACTTTGACTAAGAGTTATTGGGTTTGCAGAAACATTTCCCGTTAATGCAACCAAACTACTTGGAGTACACCCGGCTACATCCGATTGAACATAAATGGTGTAAGTACCTCCTAATGATCCTATGTTTTGTCCATAAGATAAACTGCTTCCGGATTGCATCAAAATGGTTCCGGCAATGTCAGAATACCAATTGTAATTTGTAACACCGGCAACCGGATTAATATTTACAAATACAATACCTGTATCACAGGAGGTAACTGAAACAGGAGCAGGAGCTTGTATTGCAGTTGGTGTGACAGAAACAGGTGTGATTGTGCTGGAACAACCATCGCTATTAGTAGCTTGTAAATACACGGTATAAGCACTTGTAGTTAATAAATTTGCTGTTGTGTAAGTAGTTCCTGACCCCAGCAGTGTACCGCTGACTGCCGCATCATACCATGAAAAAGATGACCCGGAAGGAGCCGTAGCTGTAAAAGTAGCTGCTCCACCTAAACAAACAGGTGTTACAGTAGCTGTTGGTGCAGCAGGTATAGGATTTACAGTTACGGTTTGAGTAATAGGAGCTAATGGTCCACAACACGTTGATGAAATTGTTAATGTAACAGTATATGTAATAGCTGTAGAACCAGTATTTGAAAACGTGATGGAAGTATTATCTAATGTTGGTGTAGCTATGGTTGCAACTGGTAAAACGGACCATAAATAACTAAAGCCGGGTGTTCCTACAGCTGATGCCGCAAATTGAGCAGCACCGGGACATAAAGAAGTTGTAGAGGCCAGTATTGTCCCGGTACTGGGTGGGTTAACAATGATATTGTTAAATCCGGAATAAGGATTTGCATTCATTACAATATCTTTTCTACCTAAAGAAGAATATTGAGTTGCAGCAGGGGAGCCTGCACCACTTGCAGGTGATGCTCCGGAACCAAAATCAGTCCATGATGGAGCACCTGCGGTTGTATTATGATTGATTGAAATATTTGTACATGCAATGTTATCAACTGTAATTACAGGCTGAGTAAGCATATTTAATGAAGTGTTTTGAACCAATGCTACACCGCCAACCAGTTTTACCTGAACTGCAAGTCCTGCACTTCCGGTTCCTCCGGTTCCTCCGGTTCCTCCTTTTCCACCTGCTCCTCCGGTTCCTCCATTTCCTTCACCTGATCCTGTACATGCATCAGCACATCCTCTGGCTCCTCCGTTTCCTCCGTTTCCACCGGTACCACCTACACCGCCGGTACCACCGGCACCTGCAAGTCCATTTAGTATTTGACAATCGGTAACGTTACTATTTGCGCCATTATTAAAAATAAATATCCCATAAGTTGAACCACCACCTGTTCCACCTGTTCCACCTGTTCCACCTTGGCCACCGCCACCACCGCCACCGCCACCGCCACCTGTTCCGTTGGAGTTAAAGCAAAAACCTCCGCCATCGCCACCTCCACCGCCTGCGCCTGAACCGCCTCCTCCGCCATATCCATTTCCACCATTTCCTCCTTGAGAACCAGTAAACCAATATCCTGTTGCATCCGAACCGGCAGGCCCCACAGCACCTATTGTTCCAATTCCTCCTACTGCTCCGGGATTACCATTAAATCCTTCCATACTGGAATACCATCCGCAATCCCACCAACCGCCAGAATTCGCTGGAGGAATCCCACCTGCTGCTCCATTACCACCTGCACCTCCGGAACTTCCATTGCCACCATCCTCATCGTAGTAGCCACCAGAACCACCGGCTCCGCCTTCTCCTCCATTTCTTGTACCTCCGTTAGCAGCTTCTGCGGCAATTGTTGATGTTCCGTTTGATGCTCCACCCGCAAAATCCCAAAACATAGAAGCATGTGTTGAACCTGCTCCGCCTCCTTCATAACCACCGTCTCCCATTGTTCCTGACCATCCATTTCCTCCAGCTCCACCAGGGCCACCGGTTGATCCGATCGCTCCAACTGTTCCGGCTGCTCCGGAAGTTCCTGATCCGGCATTTCCACTATAAATATAACATCTTACAATATTATATTCGGAACAGCCATTGCCCAGATAGATGCCATAATTTGAAATAGCCGAACCTGCTGCGTTATCGGGCATATCTATTCTAAGGTCCTGAAAACGAAAATATGATGAACCAGCAGTTATATTAAATGCAGTGAGTCGTAAATTTCCGGCAGATCCTTCGACATTGGAAGTGTTTCTGATGATGCGTGTTCCTTGCACAGGAAATCCGCCTGCAGTTGCTTTTGCGCTTGTTTTTAAAGTAAATCCAACATTATAACCTCCTTCGATGGTGATAAAACTAGTTGCACTTAATGGATTGCTGATCGTATAGTCTCCTATTTGCATTTTTATTACAATAGAATTACAGGCAGCCATTGTTAATGCTGTTTGTATAGTTGTTGGTGCTGTTGGAATTAATCCGCTACCTCCACCTGCAGGACTAACATAAATAATATCACAGGAAGGTGGTGAAGTTGGGGATAATATTGAAACAGTTGATGTAGCAGTATTCCCCAGGCAACCGGTATTTGAAGAAACAGTTACATTATAGGTTCCTGCTCCTGCACCTGCAATCGTTGAACTAGGAACACCGTTATCAGTTTGAGTAGAAGATCCTGACCAAACATAATCACAATTAGTGCAAGGGGATCCATTCATTGTTGCAGAGGCAACAAGATTGGTTGTTCCGCTACATAAGGATACATTACCGGGATTCACAAATACTACAGGAGGCTGGCTAACCGTAATAGCTAATGAAACAGACTGAGAACAGCCTCCATATGTTGCTGTTGCAACATACGTATTTGTTGAAGCAGGATTAACATTTAAGCTGTCATAGGTTCCTGCAATTGGTGCCCAGGAATAAGTTACACCTGAAAGACCACTAACTCCGGAAATAGTTAAGGTAGATGCTCCACCGGTACAAACAATAGAATCACTTGCTGATATCGAAATAGGAGCGAATAGTATGAAAGTCGCAGATTGGGATGTGGACATGGAATTCCCGCATTTATCCAAAATTGTATTTCCATCTGTTCCAGTATTTAATGAAACAGTATAGGTGCCTGATGGTAATCCGGTCGAATTAAAATTTAGTGTTGCAAAACTGGTAAATGAAGCACCGGTTGAACAAAGATTACCGCTTGCACTAATAACAGGAACATTTAATGCTCCCGGACCAGTAATTGTAAAATCGGAACCATTAGTTGCTATTGAACTACACTGCACCGGTTCAGAAAAGGTGAGGTTTAAACTATTGCTATTACAAGCATGAGTTAGGGTTCCAAAAGTGGGAGGAACATTATCGAATATTTGAGCTGTGCCGCCAAAGGTCAAGGTATATCCATTACTGTTTGCAGAATAATTATCAATAATTAATGCAAAAGTTTGTCCTGCTGTTACATTTAAGCCGGCCATAGTAGGGGGCCCACTTGCACTTTCACTTATAGGTATTGTTGCGGAAGCTGGTAATGTAAGACCTGTATTTCCATAAGTTGCAGAGAAATTACATCGAACAGGAGTGGCCGATGGAACACCTGCGCATCCAATGGTGGTGATATCATACAAAGCAAAATCGTAATCATTTGCTGTATTCAGCATAAAAGTAAATGTTCCGGAATTTTGAACTGTGAATGTGTACCATACAGAATTTGTTTCCTGCGAAGACAAACAGGTCCCGGAAACTTCTTGTGTTGAACCATTTCCAGTATAGGAATTTGATTGAGAATAGGATTGTTGACAAACAGGAATGGAATTGTCACAATCCTGCTCTGGACCTGTTACCATTAAATGATTGGCAGGGTTACTAAGAGCTTTATTCGGAGAACTTCTATAGATATTCTCCAGGTTTTTTTTAATTGCGATTTCCTCTTTTGTTGGAATTCTTCCTACTTGTGCATTAGAAGTATTGAAGCATGCAAATAATATGAAAATTATTCCCGCTAATTTTTTTAATAAGTAGTTGTTATTCATGGAGATTTTTTTTGATATAAAACTTAGAAAAAACTAATATATATATTGAAAATAGTAAGATGCAAGTTCAAAACTTAAAGTAATTATCACGAAAATACTGATTCTGTTATGAAATTAATTTTTTTTTAACCTTTTTTTTATCCTGATTGTTGTATTAAAATTAGATACAAAAAATACTAAATGGCAAAAATTTCAATATGAACTATTTCAAAAATAGTTACGGATATAAAAACAAAGCCTCTATTCTCTAAAATACATGCTGGATTTAAACAAAATCGAAAAAATAATAAAAAAATAAAATGTGTTTTTGAAAGTATTAAAATTTCATGTTATTCAAATGTAAAAAAATATCTTGATAATCAAAATTTTATGCAAAAAAAAACATAAAAAAAACCCCACAAAATGCGGAGTTTCTTTAGATGAAAGGTGAATTTACAATTATGCTTTTTTCACATTAACTGCATTTAACCCTTTTTTACCTTCTTGAATTTCGAAAGTGACTTTGTCGCCATCGCGAATTTGATCAACTAATCCTGTTACGTGAACAAATAGTTCTTGATTAGTACCATCTACTGTGATAAATCCAAACCCTTTTGAAGAATTAAAAAATTTTACTGTTCCTGTTTTCATTAAATTAAAAATTAAAGTGAATATTGGGGCAAAGATACAAAAGTTATAACAGAAATTACTTTATATTTACATTGTATGAAATTTCTTTACTTGAAATATTTGTTTGCCCTTCTTATATCCTTTGTTATTGCATCATGTAGCACCTCCTCGTTTTTTTATGCGCCATCAAAAAAATTAGCTTATTATCCGGATACTTCCATATTTAACGTAGAAGAAATTAATTTTAAGGCAACAAACGGAAAAGTTCTCAACGGTTGGTTTTTAAAGCCCAAACAGAAGTTAATTGTTGCTACAGTTTTACAATTTCATGGGAATGGCGGAAATATCTCCTATCAATTTCAATTTGCTGAGCCATTAGTAAAAGCAGGTTTTCAAGTGATGGTTTTTGATTATGAAGGTTATGGTAATTCTGATGGAACACCTTCTCAGGAAAAAGTGCTGGATGATGGAATAAAAGCGTTGGAATATATCAAACAACGAAATGAGGTAAAAAATACAAAATTAATATTGTTCGGGCAATCGCTTGGTGGGCATTTGGCTTGTGTAGTTGCTGCAAAAAAACAAAATTTAATTGATGCATTAATTATTGAAGGCGCATTTACCGGGCATAAACTAATGGCGGTTTATGTTGCTCATAAATATTATGGTGCCCCCAAATGGCTCGCAAGGTCAATTGTTCCAACTCGATACGATGCGATTAATGATATAGATAAAGTAACCATTCCTAAATTAATTATTCATAGTACGGAAGATGCCACCTGTCCGTTTTTTATGGGAAAGGAGTTGTATGATAAAGCTGGCGGATCTAAACAGTTTTGGGAAATAAAAGGCGGACATATTCAAGCAAGTCACTTATACCCGGATGAATTTGTAAAGCACTTCGTAGAAATAATAAAATGAGCTTAATCTTTAATGAATCGCACAACTTTTATTTTATCATCCTGTGTAATTGAAATAAAATACAATCCTGCATTCCATTTTTCACAATCAATTGAAAATTGCGACCTATTGTTTCTAACTAATTTTATATTTTCAAAGTTCTTTATTTGTTGTCCCAAAGTGTTATAAACACTAATAGAAGCAACATAATCTATGTTTCCGGTGTTTGCTATATAAAATTTATCCTTTGCCGGATTTGGAAAAAGCAGGGTGTTTGTTTCGAATAAAATTTCTTCGGTAATACCTATGGAAATGATTGTCCAGATACTATCGGCCCAATGAGGATTATCTATATATGGATTTCGGTTATTTTGAATTTGGTAGATGGCGTTATTTCTTGCGATTTCTTTTGCGCTTACTGTATCCAGATGGCTCCATTGTAAAAGTACAGATGCCAGCCAGGGTAAAATAACAGATTTATTGGTTCCTCCGGAAGTGCTCCATCCTGTATCTTCACTCTCATAGCGAGTACTCATATAAAAATATCCTCTTGCCACATCGCCTTTATACTCATCAATTGGCTCAAAAACGGCTCCTGTATATCCAAGGTCCTTACAAAAACCAAATTTACTTCCATTCAATGAGGTCCAAGCCGCGGAATCAACATCTCCGTAAGGATAATTGCTTCGAACCCCATTTACTTTGCCATCAGTTGGGTAGATATGAAACATATCAGAACTTGGAGTTGTTGCCGAATTAAACCAGCTCTGGGGCCAGGAATGTTCCCTGTTGTAACAATCGCCCTCTACGGCATAGCTGCCACATTGATCGGTAGAAAAAGTAAATACATAAGGAGGTGTTCCACCAGGGATATCGCTGTATATATCCCAAACTTTTCCATTCGTTTTTTTATCGGTAGTTTGAAAATGTGTCCACAAACTGGTATAGCTAACTGAAGTGTGATTCTTAATAATATTATGAAGTGCTGTTTTAAGTGGAGCACCTGTTAAGCCTTGTGCTGAATTGTAATATCCCGGAGGAATCTGGGCGCATAAATTTAAAATGGATAGTGTAAATACAAAGAATATTAATTGTGATTTAGCTTTCATTAAAAAATAAATTAGAGAGATTTGGAGTAAAATAATTAAGATAAAGTTACTATTAATTGGGGGATAAAAAAACGTCCCGCAATTTTGCGGGACGCCATAAAACACAAACTAAAACAAAAACTATTTTTTATCTTCTTTAACTTCCTCAAAATCAACATCGGTTACTTCGCTGTCAGCTTTTGCTTCTGCTCCGGCATTTCCTTGAGGATTTGCATTCGCATCAGCACCTTGGGTTGCATTGTACATGTCTTGAGAAGCGGCTTGCCATCCGGCATTTAGTTTTTCTAAAGCAGCATCTATACCTGGCAGATCTCTTGATCCATGTGCTGTTTTTAATTCTACTAAAGCACTTTCGATAACTGATTTTTTTTCTGCCGGAATTTTTTCTCCATATTCTTTTAATTGTTTTTCAGTTTGAAAAATCATTGAATCTGCAGTATTGATCTTTTCAGTTTCTTCTTTTGCTTTTTTATCTGATTCAGCATTTGCTTCCGCATCAGCTTTCATGCGTTTGATCTCATCATCACTCAATCCTGATTTTGCTTCAATACGGATGTTATGTGATTTTCCTGTTGCTTTATCTTTTGCAGATACTTGTAAGATACCATTCGCATCAATGTCAAATGTCACTTCTACTTGAGGCACACCGCGTGGTGCAGGAGGAATTCCATCTAAATTAAATTCACCAAGTTTACGATTGTCGCGAGCCATAGCGCGTTCACCTTGATATACTACAATTTGTACGGAAGGTTGATTATCACTTGCTGTTGAGAATGTTTCTGATTTTTTAGTTGGAATGGTTGTATTCGATTCAATTAATTTTGTGAATACGCCTCCCATTGTTTCGATACCTAATGAAAGCGGAGTAACATCTAAAAGTAATACATCTTTTACTTCACCTGTTAATACCCCACCTTGTATTGCAGCACCGATAGCAACTACTTCATCAGGATTAACTCCTTTTGAAGGGGCTTTCCCAAAGAATTTTTGTACCGCATCTACAATTGCAGGAATACGTGTTGAGCCACCTACTAAAATAATTTCATCAATATCTGTAGTACTCAAACCGGCATTTTTTAAAGCTGTTTTGCAGGGTTCGATGGTTCTTTTAATTAGATCATCAACCAATTGCTCAAATTTCGCTTTTGTTAAGGAACGTACCAAGTGTTTTGGAATGCCATCAACAGGCATAATGTAAGGCAGATTGATTTCCGTTGTAGCTGAGCTGGATAATTCTATTTTCGCTTTTTCAGCAGCTTCTTTCAAACGCTGTAACGCCATTGGGTCTTTTGATAAGTCAATACCATTTTCAGATTTGAATTCAGCAACTAACCAATCGATAATTTTATGGTCAAAGTCATCGCCACCTAAATGGGTGTCACCATCAGTTGATTTAACTTCAAATACACCATCACCAAGTTCAAGAACAGATACGTCATGAGTTCCACCACCACAATCAAACACTACAATTTTCATTTCCTTCCCTCTTTTATCAAGACCGTAAGCTAAAGCAGCAGCAGTAGGTTCGTTAATGATACGCTTCACTTTTAAACCTGCAATTTCACCTGCTTCTTTTGTAGCCTGACGTTGTGCATCATTAAAATAGGCAGGAACAGTAATAACCGCTTCTGATACTTCATGTCCCAGATAATCTTCAGCAGTTTTTTTCATTTTCTGAAGAATGATTGCCGAAATTTCCTGAGGAGTATATTTTCTGTCATCAATTTGAACACGAGGGGTGTTGTTGTCACCTTTCACTACTTTATAAGGAACACGGGTAGCTTCTTTTGTAATTTCATCAAATGTATGTCCCATAAAACGTTTAATAGAATATACCGTTTTTGTAGGGTTAGTTATTGCCTGACGTTTTGCAGGATCACCAACTTTACGTTCACCATTCTCTACAAATGCTACAATCGAAGGAGTTGTTCTTTTTCCTTCACTGTTCGGAATTACAACCGGCTCATTACCTTCCATTACTGAAACACAAGAGTTAGTTGTTCCTAAGTCAATACCAATTATTTTACTCATAATATTTAGATTTATTTGCCTGCCTGACAGTAGGCAGGTTACAATTTTTTTTTAACGATTTGACTTTTTCAATGATTATGCCATTGAATATTAGCCGAAATATTGGCATAAAAAAAGCGCCACAATCAAATGTGGCGCAATATTTTATGACAAAGCGACAGAAGAAAATTAGTGACAGCCCGTCCAAACTCCTGCACCATTAATGTTATCTAAGAACCTGAGAGTACATGTATATTGCCCACCCGAAATTGAATCAAGAGTGGCAGAACTATTAGTAGTATTTGGTTTTAATGGTTTTGATAACGGTGCTTTATTTAAACGTGCCGAAAATATTCCTAACCCATTCGTAATATTTGTGAATACAGGTTTTTCCTGAATGATTCCGGTAGAAGGTTTATTCACTTCCATATAAGTGTGTAATTCTTCTCCTGCTGAAATCAGCAAAAAATCAACTTTCCCGGGGATTCGTCTTAAAACATTTGGGTCATCAACAATATGGGTTCCGATAAAATGTAAAAATTCTTGTCCCCGAAATTCTACTGCCATTTGTTCTCCACCTTTAATATCGTTAGTTGTTTGTTCAGGAAAGAACCAATCCAGAGAATTTGCAATGTTACCTGTTGATGTTGAATCAATATAGTTAAATCGGATAATTAACTGATAAATTTTTGCGTTTTTACCTGTTGTCCAGTTGACATGAAAATTATAATTATTATTAGTTGGAATAACAAAACCAACCGGAGAAAGATTATTAGGAGGGCTGGTAATAATGGCATCAGTTACTAATGATGTTTTTGAACTTACTTCAGTTCCTGTTTCGTTATTCTTTATTATTAATTGATAATCACTACTAGTGTTTATCATACCGGGGGCTGATGCGAAAGAATAAATTGCATTGCTCTGGTCAGGTCCATAAAATGTTCCTGGATCTTTTGGAACCGTATTGTCGGGCGATAAATTATATTCAGACCCATCGGAAAGCCTTTTGATCCTGACACTTAAAGAATTTATAAACTGAACAGAATCTTTTATTTGTGCATAGGCAAAAGCGTTTCCTTCACCTAAAAATGCTTTGTTGATCTTTATATATTGTTTGGGTTGCGACTGGTCCAATAGTCCGTAAACAACTAATGTTTCTTTGTAATTCCCGATTACTTCCAGGTCTGTACTGCAAGCGGAGAGTATTGAGATACCTGCAATTAAAAAATAATTTATTCTTTTTTTCACGCGTAAAATTCTTTTAATTAGGGGATGATCGAATAACAAATGTAAGGATTTATTTAATTTTTTTTTATTTAAAATTTGCACGGTAAAATTTTGAGGATAAACGGTTCCGTTTCGAATAAAATAGAATCAAAAAACAATTTGTAGTTTTGTGGGTCGGTTAATTAAGTTGATTAAATAAAATAAGTTAATTAAGGAATTACGTTAACTAATTAATCTGCCTGTCAATTAACCAATAACCTAAATTAACCAACAACCTAATTAACCTTTAACTAATTAACAAATCAACCAAAATAAATGTCAGTCCATAAAGAAATAAAAAAGGTTACTACGCATGTGTTACTAGAGATGAAGCACAAAGGAGAAAAAATATCAATGCTTACTGCCTATGATTATACGATGGCAAAAATTGTTGATCATGCCGGAATAGATGTTATTTTAGTTGGCGATTCTGCATCAAATGTAATGGCAGGACATGAAACAACGTTGCCAATTACCTTGGATCAAATGATCTATCATGCCTCATCTGTTGTTCGTGCGGTTGACAGAGCATTGATAGTTGTAGATCTACCATTCGGAACTTATCAGGGAAACTCAAAAGAAGCTTTGAACTCTGCAATTCGGATCATGAAAGAAAGCGGAGCTCATGCCGTGAAATTAGAAGGAGGTAAAGAAATCACTGAATCGATTCAACGTATTCTAACTGCCGGGATTCCGGTGATGGGGCATTTAGGTTTAACTCCACAAAGCATTTATAAATTTGGAACCTATAATGTAAGAGCGAAAGAAGAAGCAGAAGCACAAAAGTTAATTGAAGATGCTCATGCACTTGAAAAAGCAGGTTGTTTCGCATTGGTATTGGAAAAAATTCCGGCAAAATTAGCAGAAGAAGTTGCAAAAGAATTGACAATTCCTGTAATTGGAATAGGTGCCGGTGGAGGTGTAGATGGACAAGTATTGGTTTTTCATGATATGGTGGGTTTAACTCATGAATTCAGTCCCCGGTTTTTAAGACGCTATCTGAATTTATATGATGATATAAAAGGTGCTGTTGGTGAATATATAAAGGATGTGAAATCGAAAGACTTTCCTAATAAGGAGGAGCAGTACTAGTTTTCAGTGATCAGTTAATTGAGTTAATTAGGGTTATTGGGCTCACCTAAATTAAATGAATTAACTAAATAAACCATTTACTTTGACACAACTAGAAATATTATACGAAGACAATCATATCATTGCTGTTAACAAACGTCCATCAGACATTGTGCAAGGTGATAAAACCGGTGATACTCCTTTAAGTGATTTCGTAAAACAATACGTAAAAGAAAAATACGATAAACCAGGTGACGTATTTATCGGAACGGTTCATCGTATCGATCGACCGGTAAGTGGCATCGTGCTTTTTGCTCGTACCAGCAAGGCTTTGGCCAGGTTAAATGCAATGTTTCAAAGCAAAGAAATTCAAAAAACATATTGGGCAGTTGTAAAAAATCGACCTGAAAAAGAAAGCGGGAAACTTATTCATTATTTAATAAAAAATGAAGCAAAAAATATGTCGCGTGCTTTTGAAAAAGAAACACCCGGTGCATTACGTTCGGAGTTAGATTATGAATTAATTTGCAGTTTAGATAATTATCATTTGCTGGAAGTGAAACCTCAAACAGGTCGTCATCACCAAATACGAGTTCAGCTTTCAAAAATTGGTTGCCCGATAAAAGGCGATCTGAAATATGGATTTGACAGAAGTAATAAAGATAAATCCATCCATTTACATGCCCGCAAAATAGAATTCATTCATCCTATAAAAAAGGAAAATATTGTGATTGTTGCTCCACCACCGAATGATGTTTTGTGGAATGAGTTTGTGAAAAAGGTCGGGTGATTTTTTTAGACAAAATCTTTATCCTAGAGTTTTTTCTTGCAAATGCACAACACCTCTAAATTATGGAAGGGCGTTTTTTTTGCATTTACAGAACATACAAAACAATATAAGTTTGCAAATGATTCTGCACATTTTCTTTCATCTTCTATTATTACTCAGACAAATCTATTTCCAAAAGATCTGAAATGATCTTACTCCTTTATTATTTTTTTAGTCATTACAATTTCATTTTGATCATTTGATAATTGAACGAAATAAAATCCTTTCATCAATCCTGAAATATCAAGATCATTTGTAAGTTTTGCTTTTAATACAACCTGGCCAAATGTATTAAAGATAGTTACCGAACCTGTTGTGGAGCAATTAATGTTTAAGACGTTTTTAGCAGGATTAGGATAAATAACAGTTGATTCTAATGGGTTGTAAATGGGTTGAATTTCTGTTGGTAAAATAAGTGGTGGATTAGTAACGTAATGAACTGATTTAGCTTGTTGAACTCCATTTTTCTTTTTTAAAGGATTAGCATAAAGCAGATATGCTCTGTGTCCGGCATCAACCCAAATGTATTCTTCGATATTCCAGACACTTTTTGAAATAAAATTTGTTCCTGAAAAAAGCGAGTCAACCTCATAGTGTATGATCTTGTAGCGTAAAACATTCGTGTATGTTGCATTGGGTAATATAAGCGTTCCGGATCCATCTGCAGTAGTTGTTCTGGAATGATAGGAGTGATTTTTTATACCACTGGTATTGTAATATGCAAATGAAATGGAAGAGTCGTAAAACGTATTCAGATAAGTAAATGGAAAAATCATTGCTTTATCGGTATTGGAATATATTGTTGAATCAATCACTCCTCCAGATGTTCCAACTATAGTAGTCGAATCGTTTTGGGTGTTGTAAAATTGATAGTTTGTTGAAGTCCCTGAAATAGTTTTTTCCGCCCTGTTTGAAGAAGGATATAAAGTTGGGTAGGGTGTGCTGGATGGATCCATGGTGTACCGGTAAACGGTCCCAATGTTATTAAGAGTTGAAAAATCCCAGGTTACTCCTACGCCAGAAGCTCCCTGATATAATCCTAAAGTATCCGATCTGTAAACAATGATACTGTCACCAATTATTTGTGAATTAGCTAAAGTAATGGTTTGAGCTTTTGTGGTTATCATTAATGAGAAAATGAATCCACATATTAAGAGTAGTTTTGTTTTCATTTTTTTTGTATAAAGTTTCATTTTTATTTAAAGATCCAATTAGTATTTTTTTGCATTATGTAATAATGTGAAGGTTTGTTTCTTTATTCAAATGTATAATAATTTACAACAATCCCTAATTTTTTTAAAAATAAAGTATAATTCTGATTTTATAAGTCAGATTCCTAATTAGAGTCTGTCCATAATGTAAAAATTAGCCGCAGATTCGCAGATTAAAATTGAACTACTACGCACTTTTTTGCCACAGATCATGCTGATTTTCGCGGATTATCCGCCAAGCGGATTCCTTTTTAATCTGCGAATCTGCGGCTTCTATTTTTTTGTTTTAATTTAATCCCACTCTATGGACAGACACTAATTAGTATTCCGATAGCTAAGGGAATCGTTATTCGTAACCTACCAATCCTTCTTCCTTAATTTTTTAATTCCCGAATCCCGTTTCTTACTTTCTAAACGTCTTTCTTTGGAGCCTTTCGATGGTTTTGTTGCTCTTCGTTTTTTCTGTACCAAAAAAGCTTTAGTCATTAATTCATAAAACTTTTTGATTACAATTTCTTTATTTCCTAATTGATTTCTCTCTGTTTGAGAAATAATTTGCAACACACCTTCTTTCGAAATTTTATTTTGGAGTTTTGATAAAATGATCTGTTTTTGTTCTTCGGTAAGCAATGAAGAATTAATAACATCAAAATCAAGTTCCACTTTTGTGGAAACTTTATTTACGTTTTGTCCTCCGGCACCGCCACTTCTGGAGGTTTTAAAAGTGAATTCCGAATCGAACTGTATTCCTTTGATGTTCATTGAACAAATTTAAGGATAAATATTTTGTTCTAGTTTTTTGCCGTCCTTCGACTACGCTCAGGATAAACTCCAACATGACTAAGCGAAGTTTAACATTTGCTTTTCTTTGTGTCTGTGCCTCTTTAGGGCTTTTTTAGCCTTCGTAAATTAGTTAATCGTGAAATTGCAAGCATTAATTGTTAACTTTATATTCTCTTTTTAGAACAACAAAATTTAGCATTCTGTATCACAATGAAATACTTTATAAATCTATTTTTTTTCTTTTTTCTTAGCACTTTTTGTTTTGCGCAAGACACAACAGTTCAATCGAAAATAAAATACTATTCAGAAAAAACCGATAAATATCTGGATAAACAAAAAATGCTTTCCTCCTATTATTCCATAGATAAAAGAGGTGTGTCGGTTTATGCATCAGCACAGGATAAATTAAAAAATAATTCTGAATATTTTGTTCCATGGCATCAACATCAAGAGTTTTGTAAATATTCAAAGGAATATGATTCCCGGTCATTACTTAAAATTGTTCGTGACAAAAAACTCGACTCTCTTATTTCTACAACAATAAAAAATGAAAAAGTTGAACCATCGAAAAATAAATTAAAAGGATTTAAAATTGCCATTGATGCCGGTCATATAGCAGGTGATATTGCTATGGGCGAACTTGAAAAAAAATATTTAGATTTCAAAAAAGATTCAATAAAAGGCTTACCGGATTCTATTCAAATTGCAGAGGGAATGTTAACATTTGCAACTGCAAAATTATTAAAAGAGAAATTAGAAGCGGAAGGAGCAGAAGTTTTTTTGACCCGAAAATGCAATGGCTGCTCAGCCTTCGGAAAAACCTTTGAGCAGTGGTTGAAAGAGGATTATAAAAAAACAATTGATAGTTTATATAAAATAAACGAATTTTCAGATGAAAAAAAGAAATGGTATTTAAGTTCGAAATGCAGTAAAAGAGATAAATTTCGTTTGATCTTTAAAGATCTGGACTTGCAAAAGCGGGCTGAAATAATTAATAATTACAAACCCGATTTTACTGTTATTATTCATTTCAATGTAGATGAAACCAATTCAGGGTGGACAAAGCCGGGGAGCAAGAATTTTAATATGACTTTTGTTGGAGGTGCATTTATGAAGAGTGACTTATTCTCTGCGGAAAAGCGTTTTGAGTTTTTACGATTACTTCTTAGCGATGATCTTGAACGGTCAATAGCTTTAAGTTCATCAGTTGTAAGCAGTTTTGAAAAGAATTTAAATGTGAAAACCGCATGTGTTAATGATGCAAGATATTTGGTGCAAGGTTGTTTACCAACAACTGAAAAAGGTGTATTCTGCCGTAATCTTCAATTAACTAGATATATTCACAGCCCATTGGTTTATGGTGAAACACTTTATCAGGATAATATTAGTGAATGTAAAGAGTTGAATAAAGAATGCGATAAAACTAAAAACGAACGTATTCAACAAGTTGCCGAAGCTTATTATCAAGGGATTTTAATTTACGTGAAAAAATTACAAGCTCAATAAATAGAATACAAAATTTTATTATTCTCATGGTTTATTCGAATCTCTTTCAAAAATATTCTTTGAGTCTTAGCGCTGAACTTCAGGCGAAGAAGCAAAATGTCGATTGTGGAGGTCAACCTGAGTTTGTCGAAGGGGTGGGAAAGCCCGCACACATGTTTCGACAAACTCAACATGACAACGCTCTGTTCGGTTTGGTCATTCTAGGCGTAGTTGAAGGGCGGCAAAATATATTTTCTAATTAAATCACCTGTATCTTTTTTTGAATACCTGCATTAGGAGGTTAAAATCTGATTCTCAAAAATTAGTATTAACCTTTTAAAACCCAAGCAGCCATGTCCTCAGGAAAAGAAACACCCCGACAAAAAATGATTGGTATGATGTACTTAGTACTCACTGCATTATTAGCACTAAATGTGTCGAAAGATATTTTAGATGCATTTATTGTTGTAAATAAAGGCTTGGAAAATTCGAATGAGAATTATACGTATCACAACGAAAATCTTTATTCTGAATTTGATCTTGCCAAAGTGATTGATCCGGTAAGAGTTACTCCTAACTGGAATCTAGCTCAAGAAGTTAAAAAAAAATCAACTGATTTAAATGATTTTATTGATAAGCTTCAAAAAAAAATAATTTCTCAAACAGAAGGCGTGAGCCAAAGCATTGCCGACACTATGCAAATGGAAAATATTGATAAAAAAGATAGTTATGATACACCTACTAATATTTTGATTGGTGATTCAGAAGATGGTTCTGCCGGAGCATCACGTGAATTAAAAACAAAATTAATCGCTTACCAGGCTCAGCTCAGCAATTATGTATTACCCGAAGATCGAAAAAATGTAAAAATTGACCTAAATGCCAAAGATCCTAAACACTCAGAAAATAATGAAAATTGGGAGATGTACAACTTTTTTAATCGACCTGTTGTAGCAAGTTTAACAATATTATCAAAAATTAAATCGGATGTAAAAAATGCAGAATCAGTGATCGTGGATTATTTACTTAAACAAACTGAATCTGAAACAATGAAGTTTGATACGATTGCTGCTAAGGTGATTCCTCAAAGTAATTATGTTTTGCTAGGCGAAGAATATAAATCTGATATTTTTATTGCAGCATTCAGTAAAACAAAAAAGCCTGAAGTAATGGTTGGAAATTACAATGAAACAACAAAAACATTTGATGGTACACCTAATTCAATAGAAGTTCAAAATGGTTTAGGTAAATATACTGCACCAACAACTCATGAAGGAATTGTGGAATATTCAGGAACAATTAAGTTGCGTTCCCCTAAAGGAAAAGAAATGCTGTTCCCTTTCAGATCTGAATATATTGTAGCCAAACCATCATTAACTGTTTCTGCGGATAATATGAATGTTTTATATCGTGGTTTAGATAATCCGATTTCTGTTTCTGTCCCGGGAATTCCACAAGAAAAATTAACTGTTTCTGCAACTAATGTGGTGCTTGTAAATAAAGGAAGCGGAAAATATATAGTAAAGCCGAATGTGGATGGGAAAGCAGAAATAAACGTGTTTGCAACTATGGAAAATGGGGAGAAACGAAACATGGGAACAATGACATTTAGAATTAAGCGGGTACCTGTTCCAGTCGCTAAAATTGGTAAAATTACAAGTACCGGAATTATGAGCAAAGGTGAATTGTCGAGCCAAACAGGGGTTGGGGCGTTTTATGATAAGTTTGATTTTGCAGCAACTTGTAAAGTTGTTTCATTTGAGGTAAATTACATTACAAATGGGTTAAATGCTTCGGAACCCGGAGAAGGAAATTTATTTACAGTTAAGCATAAAAATATTTTTAATAATTTAAGAAAAAACACCAAGGTGTATTTCGAAAATATTAAGGCTGTTGGCCCTGATGGAATAATAGTTGATTTGCCCTCGATTTCAATTAAGATAAATTGATACTAAAAGGAAGTTCCTAAACAATTTTGAAATAAGTATTAATAATTTTTCCGAGTAAAATTTTAAACAAAAAAACCTTTGAATAAATCAAAGGCTTTTTTGTAACATAAATTTAGAGAGAGATTTATGCTTCTTCATTCACCACACCCATGGCACAGAATTTTTCGATGCGTTGATTTACGCGTTCTTTCGGATCAAGTTTTTCAAGCGTGGTAATATGTTTTATAATTTCTGCTTTCACAGTTTTAAAAATTTCTTCGTGATTGGTATGTGCACCACCTAATGGTTCCGGAATAATTCCATCAATCAATTTGTTTCCGAGCATATCCATTGGTGTTAATTTCAATGCTTCTGCTGCACGTTCTTTATTACTCCAGTTGCGCCACAAAATGGAAGAACAGGATTCGGGTGAAATTACCGAATACCAAGTGTTCTCGAGCATTAATACTTTATCGCCAATGGCAATTCCTAATGCTCCACCGGAAGCTCCTTCGCCAATAACAATGCAAATTACAGGAACTTTTAATTGCGACATTTCTAAAAGATTACGGGCAATTGCTTCACCTTGTCCACGCTCTTCAGCTTCAATACCAGGGAAAGCTCCGGGAGTATCAATAAGAGTTACAACAGGTTTGTTGAATTTTTCTGCCAACTTCATTAAGCGCAATGCTTTACGGTATCCTTCAGGATTGGGCATTCCAAAGTTACGTATCTGGCGCATCTTGGTATTAATTCCTTTTTGCTGGCCAATAAACATAACAGTTTTCCCATCAATGCTTCCAAAACCACCAACCATTGCTTTATCATCCTTTACAGTACGGTCGCCATGTAGTTCCAAAAATGTATTATCTGTAATTGAATTTATGTAGGCTAAAGTATAGGGTCTGTCAGGATGCCTTGAAACCTGAACGCGTTCCCAAGGGGTAAGTTTACCATAAATTTCAGCTTGTGCTTGTTTTATTTTTTCTTCAATTTCGGCAGTCGTTTTCGAAACATCCACTTTGCTTTTTTCGCCTACTTGTTTTACCTTTTCTAATTGCTCAACTAAATCAGCAATCGGTTTTTCAAAATCTAAATAATTCATTATTTTAAATTTTTATGGGGTGCTAATGTAATAAAAAAATATTCGAATTAAGATAGATTTAGACGAATGCTGTTTTTCTGCAAATGACTGAAGCTTTGTAATGATTTATTTAATAAGATTGTTTCAATATTCTGAATCAGGAAAAAAAATCAAAAAGTTTGAACGAAATAATTTACTTTTAATATCAAATTACATGTATGATCTCTTTTCCTAACGCCAAAATAAATATTGGATTAAATATTATTGAAAAACGCGAAGATGGTTTTCATAATATCGAAAGTGTTTTTTATCCTGTCGGATTATGTGATGCCTTGGAAGTAATTGAAAATACTGATAAAACAGCAGAGCGAATTATTTTTACTTCTTCCGGAATTGAAATTCCGGGTGATGTTTCAGGTAATTTATGTTGTCGGGCATTTCATTTAATTGCTAAAGAATATTCCTTGCCAAATGTGAAAATTCATTTGCACAAACATATTCCGATAGGTGCAGGTTTGGGTGGTGGTTCCTCTGATGCAGCTTTTTTTATTCGCTTGCTGAATGAAGAATTTGAATTGGGGTTGGCTTGGGGAGAAATGCATCATTATGCAAAACAATTAGGAAGCGATTGTTCTTTTTTTGTGAGCAATAAGCCAGCTTTTGTTGAAGGTAAAGGTGATAAGTTCGAATCGATCAAACTGGATCTAAGCGCTTATTACATTGCATTAATTTATCCAAAAATTCATAGTGATACTGCAAAAGCATATCGTGGTGCTCAGCCAAAAAAATCCAATAGGTTATTAGAAAATGATGTTTTGAATTTACCAATCGACCAATGGAAAAATACTATTCATAATGATTTTGAAGATTCTGTTTTTCAGCAATTTTCCGGACTAAAAAAAATAAAAGAAGAGTTGTATTCACAAGGGGCACTATATGCATCAATGAGTGGAAGCGGTTCAGCGCTTTATGGGATTTTTAAAAACAAAACAGATTTAAAACAAAAATTCTTGAATGCTTTTGTTTGGGAAGGAGGTTTGTAGAGATTAGAGCTGACAACTGAAAATCAACAACCAATAATTATTTTTGAGCTTTGCTCAAAAGGAACCAAGCTAAAAAGCTGAATAAAAAATTTGGAATCCAAACAGCAATAAGTGGAGAAACCAAACCTCCTGCAGCAAAAGTGGTGCTTACCTGCATGAACAAAATAAAGGTGAAACTTATTAAAATTCCTAACCCAATATGCATTCCTATTCCACCACGAATTTTTCTACTTGCAATTGAAACACCTATCAATGTTAAAATAAATGTTGCAAAAGGAAAAGCAGTTCGTTTGTATTTTTCTATTTCGGCAAATTCTATATTATCAGCCCCTTTCAGTTTTTCGGAAGCTATGAATTCATTTAGTTCAAAGTAATCCATTGTGCCTGTGGTGTTATCTTTTCTCCCGAACTCTTCTGGTGTAAATGCTAAAACAGTGTCTAAACTTGCACCTTTTCTTATCGATTCATCCATCCCGTTAATGGTACGGATATAAAAATTATTGATCTTCCAATTGTTTTTTAGGCTATCCCATTTAATATTCTCAGAAATTAATTTGTAATATAATTTTCCTTCAGTGAATTTTTCAATGGAAAATTTATATCCTGTATTCTCATTTGTATTGTACCGTTCCAGATAAATATAATTATTAGGTGCAATTTGCAAATGGATATTTCTATCGCGGTTGTAAAATTGGTTTTTGATATAAATATCTTCAAAGGCAATTTGATTTTTTGTAGCATGAGGTATCACAAAATTATTCAGCAGAAGAGATAATATTGCAATGACTGTGGCTGAAATCATATAAGGCCGCAGAAGCCTGTTGTAGCTTACTCCACTGCTTAAAATGGCAACGATTTCCATTCGGGTTGCCATTTTTGAAGTAAAAAAGATAACTGCTATAAATGTGAAAAGAGGGCTAAATAAATTGACAAAAAAAGGAATGAAATTAAAATAATAATCAAAAACAATTGCTTTAAGCGGGGCTTCTTTCGCAACAAAATCATCCAGCTTCTCCGAAATATCAAAGACAACAACGATCACAATAATGAGAACCATCGACAACAAAAAAGTTCCCAAAAATTTTTTTATGATATATCTGTCTATTATTTTCAAATCCCAATTGCTTATTATTTTTTATAAAACTCCTCCCACATCTCACATCTCACACCTCACATCTCACATCCCACATCCCACATCCCACATCTCACATCTATAATCTAACCCCTAGTTTTTTTACCATTTTATTTTTCCATTCACGGAATGTTCCTGAAATAATTTGATTCCGCGCTTCGCCCACCAACCACAAATAAAAAGCCAGATTATGAATGCTCGCTATTTGCGCAGCTAATAATTCCTGAGAATGTACCAAATGACGTAAATATGCTTTTGAATATTCTTTATCAACGTAGGATGTACCGTTTTCATCCAAAGGCGAAAAATCATTTTTCCATTTTTCGTTCTTCATATTCATTATTCCGTTTTGTGTATATAACAATCCGTGTCGGGCATTTCGTGTTGGCATAACACAATCAAACATGTCAATTCCCAGGTCAATACTTTCCAGAATATTTATTGGCGTTCCCACACCCATTAAATAGCGGGGTTTGTCAGCCGGAAGAATGTTACAAACAACTTCTGTCATTTCATACATATCTTCGGCAGGTTCTCCAACGGATAATCCGCCAATTGCATTTCCTTCCCGGTTTTGAGAGGCGATAAATTCGGCAGATTTTTCACGTAGATCTCTATACACACTTCCTTGAACAATCGGAAATAGCGTTTGCGAATAACCATATTTCCCTTCTGTTGCATCAAATCGATTGCAGCAACGTTTTAGCCAGCGATGTGTCATGTCCAGCGATTTTTTTGCATAATCGTATTCGCAAGGATACGGAGTACATTCGTCAAAAGCCATCATGATATCAGCACCAATCGTACGCTGGGTATCCATTACATTTTCAGGAGAAAAAAAGTGTTTGCTGCCATCAATATGGGAAGTGAATTTTGCCCCTTCTTCAGTTAACTTGCGTTGATTTGATAAGGAATAAACCTGATACCCACCGCTATCTGTCAATATGGGTTTGTCCCAACCATTAAACTTATGCAAACCTCCCGCTTGTTCAATTATTTCAAGTCCCGGGCGCAAATACAAATGATAGGTGTTACCTAAAATAATTTGAGCTTTGATATCATCTTTTAATTCCCGCTGATGAACAGCTTTTACCGTGCCGGCTGTTCCTACGGGCATAAAAATGGGTGTTTGGATGATTCCATGGTCAGTTGTAATTTCTCCTGCACGAGCCTTGCTGTTTGTATCTTTATGTGATATACTAAACTTCATATTAAAATAGTAAAATAAATAAATTTGATTGGTTTGGGCTTAGCCTAAATTCTTTAATAACCTTTCCTTATTCCCTTTCCTCAGATTGTTAATTACTTTGTTTAAATTCTGACAAAGATAATAGATTACCATCGAACAGTTAAATCTATTTTTGTAAAGGAATGAAAACCGAAATCGAACGAAGCTGCGAATTTAGAAGTGCATGAAATAAAATAATTATTTAATTCTTCTCCATTTGATGTTCGAGTATATTTGTTTCGTTTTTTAGTATTAATATTTTAATGATACATGAATTTTTCAGGATTTACAACTCTTTCTTTCGGATTATTATTTTTTATTCTCTATGGATTCGCTTTGTTGGTGCAGCTTTGGTATTATTTAGGATACTTCAGCCGCTTGGCATTTTATAAAAAAAGTGAATTGCCGTCAAACACTCCTCCTGTGTCAATAATCATTTGTGCCCGTAACGAAGATCATAACATCGTTGAGTTCTTACCACATATTTTTGAACAGGAATATCCTGAGTTCGAAGTGGTAGTAGTTAACGATTGTTCTTTTGATAACACCGGAGATATTTTAAAAGAGTTTGCAAAAAAACATTCGAATTTAAAAATTGTTACCATCAAGCAGGATGATTATTATTCCCACGGAAAAAAAGTAGCATTAATGGTGGGAATAAAAGGAGCAACACATGAACACCTTTTGCTAACAGATGCAGATTGTAAACCGAATAGTAAAGATTGGGTACATAATATGATGCAACATTTTACAACTGAAACAGAAATTGTTTTAGGGTATGGTGGATATGAAAAACAAACCGGGTTTTTAAATAAAATTATCCGTTTTGATACGTTTATGATCGCTTTAAATTTTTTGTCCTTTGCTTTGGCTGGAAAAACATATATGGGAACCGGCAGAAATTTAGCATATAAAAAATCATTGTTCTTTAAAATGAAAGGTTTTGCATCGCATTATCATATACAATCGGGTGATGACGATCTGTTTGTGAATGAAGCAGCTACAAAACAAAATTCTAAAATAGAAATAAGCATTGATAGCCATACTGTTTCAAGGGTAAAGAAAACGTATAAAGATTGGTTTCGTCAAAAACGCAGGCATGTTACCACATTTAAACATTATAATGCTGCGAGTAAGTTTCGCTTAGGAATGATAAGCTTTAGCCAGTATTTGTTTTTTGTATCTTTTGTAGCTTTAATGATTCTACAATTCAATTTGATTTTAGTTCTGTTGCTTTTTTTATTACGATTGTCAATTCAATTGATTATCTTTAATAAATCAATGAAACAATTAGCGGAAAAAGATTTATTAGTAATTTCGCCATTAATTGAGCTAATGCTTCTTGTGATTTATCCAATGATCGCATTATCGAATTTGACCAGGAAAAAAAATAATTGGAAATAGTCAGCCAAATAAAAGAATAAACAATTGCATTAATGGATGAGTTAGAATTTGATTCCAATCTTTCTGAAAAAGGAGTTTACGATTATAAATTAATTCGTCTGGCTCTTGATAATAGCGACCAGAAAGCGTATGCTGAACTGATGGGGCGTTATCGTGATTCCGTATATTTTATGCTGCTTAAAATGGTAAACAATAAGGATGATGCCGATGACCTTACCATTGAAGCATTCGGAAAAGCATTCAAACGTTTAAGTCAATACACGCCTACTTACGCATTTAGCACCTGGTTGTTTAAAATAGCATCCAATAATTGTATTGATTTTATCCGCAGAAAAAAGATGAATACATTTTCTATTGATAAAACAATTGAAAATGATGAAGGCGGAGAAATGAGCATGAACATTAAAGCAGACGGACTTAATCCGGAAGAGCACATGGTGAAAAAGCAGAAGGTAAAACTGATGCGCGAAATTGTGGAAAAGTTAAAACCCCGTTACCGTGTGTTGGTTGAATTGCGTTATTTTGATGAATTATCTTACGAAGAAATTTCCGATAAGCTTGAATTGCCGCTTGGAACAGTAAAAGCACAGTTATTCAGAGCACGTGAGTTTCTCGCAAACATCATGAAAAATTCCGAAGGCAAAATTTAGTTGTGAGTTTAATTTGTTTGTTCATTCGGAAAAGGGATTGGTTAAATAAGTTAATTATGAAATTTAGGCTGAGCCCAATTTAACTCAATTAACCTAATTAACTTTTTATGTCAAACATTTCTATTATCCTCAAATACTTTCCGAACATAACCAAAACGCAGCAAGAACAATTTGCGGCATTGCAAGATTTATTCACTTTTTGGAATGCTCAAATAAATGTTATTTCCCGTAAAGATATTGATCTGTTATACGAACGTCATGTATTACATTCATTAGGAATTGCAAAAGTGATTCAATTTAATCCGAAAACAAATGTTATGGATATTGGTTGTGGTGGGGGATTTCCTGGTATCCCGCTGGCAATAATTTTTCCTGAAACAAATTTTTATTTAGTGGATTCTATCGGTAAAAAAATTAAAGTAGTGAATGAAGTTGCTCTTGCGCTTGGATTAAAAAATGTAAAAGCTGACCATATACGTGCCGAAGAAGTAAAAGAAAAGTTTGAATTTATTATCAGTCGTGCTGTTACCGAATTCCCTGTTTTCTATCGTTGGGTACAAAACAAGATCAGCAAAAATCAATTCAATAGTTTGCCGAATGGAATACTTTATTTAAAAGGTGGCGATCTTACCGAAGAGTTTAAAGATTTTAAAAAACGCGTTGTATTTTATGATTTGAAAGATTACTTCAGCGAAGAGTTTTTTGAAACAAAGAAGGTCGTTTATTTACCAATGTAATTAAGCTAACTGCATCTGCAAATTACTCAAGCTCCTATACATTCCGTTTTCCAATTGCATCAATTCTTCATGTGTTCCGCTTTCGCGAACAGCTCCTTTATCAATTACCACGATCTTATTTGCTTTACGAATAGTTGAAAGCCGATGTGCGATCACAAAGGAGGTTCGTCCAACCATCAGTTTATCCAATGCTTCCTGCACCACTCTTTCGGATTCTGAGTCGAGTGAACTGGTAGCTTCATCTAAAATTAAAATGCTTGGGTCTTTTAAAACCGCGCGGGCTATGGCGATACGCTGACGTTGTCCACCCGAAAGTTTAATCCCTCTTTCTCCAACAATGGTCTCAAATTCTTCCGGAAACGTATCGATAAATTCAAGGGCATTTGCTTTACGGGCTGCTTCCACAATTTCTGCTTTGGTAGCACTTGGTTTACCATAAGCAATATTTTCTTTGATAGTGCCTCCAAATAAAAGCACATCTTGCGGAACAATGGCCATGTTGTTACGAAGCTCCGTTAAAGAATAACTCTTGGCATCTTTTTCATCAATGAACAAGGTGCCTTTTTCAGGATCATAAAAACGAAGTAATAATCCAATTAATGTGGATTTTCCGGAGCCGCTAGGGCCCACAATGGCAATTGTTTCACCTTTATTGGCTGTAAGCGTAATGTTTTTTAAAACTTGAATTTCTTTTCTGGAAGGGTAGGTAAAAGCCACTTCTTCGAAACGTACATTGCCTTCCACGCGCCTGAGGTTGTCGTGAGCCGCAGTTATATCAAGAGGTTCCGGGTGTTCATCTAAGATTTCAAAAACCCGTTCAACGGAACCAATCGCTTTTTGAATTTGTGCATACAATTCGGCAATGCCACCAAACGAAGCACCAACAAATGCGGAATAAAGAATAAATGAAATAAGGTCGCCAATCAGTAATTGATTTTTAGAAGCTAAAAAAACTCCGTACCAGATAACTGCTACAATAGAACCGAACAAGCAAAAGATAATAAAGGAGGCAAATCCGCCACGGTATTTACCACCTTTAATTGCATTTTTTACAATTTCTTCTGTACTTATTTTGTAACGTGCATTTTCAAAAAATTCGTTTGCAAATGCTTTTACATTGGTGATCCCTTGCAATGTTTCTTCAATAACGGTGTTAGATATTGCAATTTTCTCCTGCACATCTTTTGATGTTTTTCTGATAAACCTGCCGAATATAACTGCCGCAATTGCTACAACAGGAACAATTGCAAGCATCATCAGTGTAAGCTTAGGAGAAATATATAAAAGCAAAATAATCCCTCCTACCACCAATATAAACTGCCTTAAAAATTCAGCAATGGTTGTTGTCAGGGTGTCCTGAATTTGAGAAATATCGGCCGACATGCGACTATTCAGGTCTCCAACGCGCTGCTGGACAAAAAAGCTCATCGGGAGCTGTATCAGGTGAGCATAAACCGCCTGGCGTAACGTAGCTAATGTGTTTTCGGTATAATTCACGAATAAATAGATTCGGAAATAAGAGAAAACCGATTGTAAGCTAAGTACAATTATTAAATAGATGCCAATATCGTTGATCTGTGAAAAGTCCTTTTTTTCAATCGTTTTTACCAATCCACCAAGCATCATCGGGAATAAAAGGGCTGTTCCTCCGGTTAGAAGTAAAAAAAACAATCCCAAATAGAGCTTCCATTTATGTTTTCCCGTGTATTGAAAAACGCGTAATGCTTTCTTCAATGACGTTTTATTGATCTTTGCTTTTGGTAAATCCTCTGTCTCTTTAACTTTTCTGGCCATTTAGTAAATAAATAAGCTGCAAAGTTATTGTTTTTTTAGCCTTAATTTTGCTTTGTTTTAGTAAGAACCAAAGAAAAAAGTTGTAGAATTGAAAAAAATTCTATCTTTGCAGTCCTAATTTAAGAAAACAGAATATTAATTAGTCCTTCCTTAAGAGGAAGAACACAAAACATAAGTAAAATAATGAAAGCATTACGTACCTACCAGCCATCGAGAAAAAAGAGAACAAACAAACACGGTTTCCGTGAAAGAATGGCATCTGCAAATGGCCGTAGAGTATTAGCATCCCGCAGAGCTAAAGGAAGAAAGAAATTAACTGTTTCTGACGAAAAAACTCATAAATAAACTCAATTTGGGAATTTGTCAATTTGAAAATTAGATAATTAAATGCTTCTCGTAAGAGAAGCATTTTTTTTGCTCAAATATGTTGAAAACCTATTATAAAAATTCAAAACAAAAACACTCGAAAAACAATAATTTCGTAATCATTTTCATTTCTCGACTTCGCTCGAAATGACAAGAATGTGTGGATCGAAATGATTTGACTAAAGAGTATTTTACCAATTAAAAATGAACCAATCAACTAATTAACCATCTATGCCAAGAGATCATTCCATAAAATCAGTTTTAATCATCGGTAGCGGGCCAATCATTATTGGCCAGGCTTGTGAATTTGATTATGCAGGTTCGCAATCAGCCCGTTCCTTGAGAGAAGAAGGTATAAAAGTTACGCTCATCAACTCCAATCCGGCAACCATCATGACGGATAAAGTAACCGCTGAAAATATTTACCTCTTGCCTTTGGAAGTAAAATCCATCATCAAAATATTAGAGGAAAATAAGGATATTGATGCCGTGTTGCCTACTATGGGCGGACAAACAGCTCTTAATCTTGCCATGAAATGTGATGAGATGGGCATTTGGAAAAAATACGGTATTAAAATGATTGGTGTCGATATCGCAGCCATTGAGGTAACAGAAGACAGAGATAAATTTCGTCAACGTATGGAATCTATTGGTGTTGGAATGGCGCCATCCCATATCGCAAAATCATTTCTGGAAGGAAAAGAGATCGCACAAAAATTTGGATTTCCATTGGTTATTCGTCCTTCTTTTACATTAGGAGGAAGCGGTGGAAGTGTGGTGTATCACAAGGAAGATTTTGATAAATTACTCGACCGTGGCCTACACACATCCCCCATTCATGAGGTATTAATTGATAAGGCGGTGTTAGGATGGAAAGAATATGAATTAGAATTATTAAGAGATAGTAATGATAATGTTGTGATTATTTGTTCTATTGAAAATTTTGACCCAATGGGTGTTCATACAGGCGACAGCATCACGGTTGCTCCTGCAATGACTTTATCCGACAGTACGTTTCAGAAGATGCGCACCATGGCAATAAAGATGATGCGCAGCATCGGAAATTTTGCAGGAGGCTGCAATGTTCAGTTTGCTGTTAATCCCGATGATTCGGAAGATATTATTGCCATTGAAATTAATCCGCGTGTGTCGCGCTCATCTGCATTGGCAAGTAAAGCAACCGGTTATCCGATCGCGAAAATTGCTTCTAAACTGGCGATAGGCTTTAATCTGGATGAATTGGAAAATCAAATTACAAAATCAACTTCTGCCTTTTTTGAACCTACATTGGATTACGTGATCGTAAAAATTCCTCGTTGGAACTTTGATAAATTTAAAGGTGCCAATCGTGAACTAGGGTTTCAGATGAAATCGGTTGGGGAGGTAATGGGTATTGGACGGTGCTTTCAGGAAGCCTTGCAAAAAGCTTGTCAGTCGTTGGAAATAAGACGTAACGGTTTAGGTGCTGATGGACGTGAAGTGACCAATCAAAATGAATTATTAAAAAGTCTGGAACGACCAAGCTGGAACCGTCTTTTCCATATTTACGATTCCATTAAATTAGGAATTTCAATAAAAACTATCCAAAAACTAACACGAATTGATCCTTGGTTTTTGAACCAAATTGAAGAATTGATTTTGTTGGAAAACGAAATTTCTAAATATGCATTAAAAGATTTACCTCGCGATATATTTTACGAAGCAAAACAAAAAGGGTATGCCGACAGGCAAATTGCTCATCTTCTGAAGTGCCTGGAAAGTGAAGTATTCAACCGCAGAAACGAATTAAACATCAAGCGTGTTTATAAATTAGTGGATACCTGTGCTGCTGAATTCGAAGCTCAAACTCCTTATTATTACAGCACATTCGAAGATGAAAATGAATCCATTGCATCCGACAAGAAAAAAATTGTGGTGCTTGGAAGCGGTCCCAACCGTATCGGACAAGGTATTGAGTTTGATTACAGTTGTGTGCATGGAGTGATAGCAGCAAAAGAAATGGGCTACGAAACCATCATGATCAATTGTAATCCCGAAACAGTTTCAACCGATTTTAATGTAGCTGATAAATTATATTTCGAACCTGTTTTCTGGGAACATATTTATGATATTATTTTAAATGAAAAGCCCGAAGGTGTTATTGTTCAGCTTGGCGGACAAACTGCTTTAAAACTTGCTGAAAAACTGGAGCGTTACGGAATAAAAATTATTGGAACTGATTATAAATCATTGGATCTGGCAGAAGACAGAGGTAGTTTCTCAAATCTGTTGAAAGATAATAATATTCCTTATCCGAAATTTGGTGTGATCGAAGATGCAGAACAAGCCGTTGAATTATCGCGCGAATTAGGCTTCCCTTTGTTAGTTCGTCCTTCCTATGTATTGGGTGGGCAAAATATGAAGATTGTTATCAATGAACAAGAGTTGGAACAGCATGTGGTTAATTTGTTGAAAGACCATCCGGGAAATCAGGTATTGTTGGATAACTTTTTAGAAAACGCTATTGAAGCGGAATCAGATTCTATTTGTGACGGAACAGATAATTACATTATCGGAATAATGGAACACATTGAGCCTGCAGGAATTCATTCCGGTGATTCGTATGCAGTATTACCTCCATTTGACTTGAGTGAAAACGTAATGAAGCAAATTGAACAGCACACTAAAACCATTGCAATTGCACTAAAAACAGTTGGTTTGCTCAATATTCAGTTTGCAATAAAAGATGAAGTGGTGTATATCATTGAAGCAAATCCCCGTGCATCACGTACTGTTCCATTCATTGCAAAAGCGTATGACGAGCCGTATGTAAACTATGCAACTAAAGTAATGCTGGGTGCAAAGGTGAAAGATTTTAAATTCAATCCTCGTAAAAAAGGATACGCCATAAAAATTCCGGTATTCTCGTATGAGAAATTCCCTGAAGTAGCAAAAGAACTAGGACCGGAAATGAAATCAACCGGTGAAGCTATTTATTTTATTGACGACCTGACAGATGAATTTTTTCATACAATTTATTCTGAGAGGAATTTGTATTTGAGTAAATAAATTTTTGTTGACACGAATTACGCAAATTATGTTTAGTGGAAAAGTACTAGAATTGAAAAAATGGGGGTACGAGAACAGTTGGATATGATAATTTTAGTTTTTGAGGAATTGCAGAAAAGAGCAATTCTGGTTGTTATAAAAAAAAGGATTGACTAGGCCAAGCAATACCGAAAACACATAATAAATTCACTTTTAACCAACAAAGGTTTTTGTCTTTTTTTGTTAGTTTTTGATAGTTTTTCATTAAAATTTACCATTAGATAAATAAGTCGACCATTTTGAAAAATAATTAGCAATAATTATCATGAATTCTGTTATGTTTACTAATTGCTAGTATTTTCAAATACAAAATTCTAATAGTTTAACGTAGAACTTTAAATAAAAAATTATGAAAACAAATACACTAAAAATCATTTTTGTAATTACATTATTAAGTATGAATGCAATTGGGCAAGGAGTGTGGACACAAAAAGCAAATCTTCCTGGAAATATTAGGGATAATGCTGCAAGCTTTACAATAGGTGCAAAAGCATATGTATGTACTGGGTATGATCCATTAACAGGGGCTTATCAAGATTTTTGGGAGTGGGATCAGGCAACAAATGTATGGATACAAAAAGCGAATTTCCCAGGTGTAAAAAGGAGTAATGCAGTTGGGTTTTCTATCGGAACCAAGGGATATATTAGTAATGGTTATGACCCATTAAATGGTGTTATGAAAAATGACCTATGGGAATGGAATCAGGCAACAAATACTTGGACTCAGAAAGCAAATTTTCCAAGTGTGGGTAGAATGGCAGCCGTAGCATTTTCAATAGGCACAAAAGGTTATGTTGGAACCGGACAAAGTGTTTCAGGCAATTATTACAAGGATTTATGGGAGTGGGATCAACCCACAAACACTTGGTTACAAAAGGCAAACTTTCCAGGTGTAGCACGATATTTTGCGATTGGTTTTGCGATTGGCACAAAAGGTTATATTGGAACAGGAGAAGACGCAAGTGGGAATGACTACCAGGATTTTTATGAATGGGATCAGACTAGTAATACTTGGGTACAAAAAGCAAATTACGGTGGGGGCATTGTACATGCTGCAGTGGGTTTTTCAATTGGCTCAAAAGGCTATATTGGTACTGGTGGTGTCAGTACAGGAAGTAATGTTTCTGTTCAATTTTGGGAATGGGATCAATCAACTAATTCGTGGGGACAAAAAGCAAATTTTGCAGGTAATGCCAGGTTAAGTTCAACCGGTTTTTCAATTGGTACCAAAGGGTATATTGGAACAGGGATTGACGGAACGTCAGCTTTAAAAGATTTATGGGAGTGGAACCCTAGTGGTGTAGTTGGAGTTGATGAAATAAATGTAGTTAATATGATGTCTGTTTATCCAAACCCTTTTAATCAACAAACTTATATTACTTTCGAACAAGAACAAAAAAATTGCATTGTAAAAATAATTGATATGCTCGGGAAAGAAATAAAAAAAGTAAACTTTTCTGGGAAACAATTAACTATCGAAAAAGGAGATATGTTGCCTGGTATTTATTTTATTAACATCACATCAGAAGAAGGTTTTATTTCAAAAAAAATCATCATCAACAAATAAATTAAACAAAAATCGCCAGTCGTTTTTCACCTTAGGTCCACAAAAAAACACCGCCCAAAACAAGCGGTGTTTTTTATTTCTTTGCGTCTTCGCGCCTTAGCGGCAAAAATTATCAAAAACAATTTATAATTCTTTAATTAACTCTTTCATAATAATAGTCATCTTCTTTTCCGCTAATGCAGCAACTTCCTGTACATCCTGATGTGTCACCTGTACTATTTTCCCTTCTACACCAAGGTCAGTAATGATTGACATTGCAAAGCAAGGGATTTTCATATGTCGCGCTACAATTACTTCCGGAACAGTACTCATTCCAACAGCATCAGCACCTAAAATTTTTACCATTCTATATTCAGCCGGTGTTTCGAAGGTAGGTCCGGATAGCCCCAAATAAACCCCTTCCGCAACTTTGATATTATTTCTTGCTGCAACAGCTTTTGCTTTTTCGATAATGATTCTGTCGTATGCATCGCTCATATCCGGGAAACGGGGTCCTAGCTCCGGAATATTTTTTCCGATAAGCGGATTGGATGGAAACATATTGATATGATCATTGATGATCATCAATTCTCCGATCTCAAAATTTGAATTTACACCACCTGCAGCATTGGAAACAAAAAGGTTTTTAATTCCTAATAATTTCATCACACGAACAGGAAATGTAACTTGTTGTAAGGTGTATCCTTCATAAAAATGGAAACGGCCTTGCATCGCAACAACATTTTTTCCGCCTAATTCACCGAAAATTAATTTTCCTGAATGACCCTCAACTGTTGATACCGGGAAATTTGGTATTTCTTTATAATCAATGGTGTGTTTTATTTTTATCTCTTCCACTAATCCACCAAGACCAGTTCCCAAAATGATCCCAATTTCCGGCTGAATAGAAATTTTACTTTGAATATACGCTGCTGTGCTTTTGATTTGCTCTAACATAATGTAGTACTTGTTCGTTGAATTCGTTTTTATCTTTATCGTGAAACTCAATTTCTATTGGAATATAAAAAAGTGGTAATGTTTTTAATATGTTTGAAAATTCAAGATTTTTCAAACGCATTGCATCTTTTTCAGTTGTCAATATTATTTTATTTGCGGATGCAATATTATTAAATATTTTTTGAATAGACAGCAAATCATTTTTTGTATAATTATGATGATCTGAAAATTTTGCCGGAATGATATTTTTTACTTTATTTTTTAAATAATATTCTATAGAAGCTGTAGCAGCAATTCCTGTTAGTAACAGAACGGTATAATTGCGGTCAAAATAGTACTCTTTGCTGAACAGATTAACCGTGTCTCCATTTAAAGGAATAAACTCGCCATATTTTAAATAAGAAAAATAGATCTGCTGATGTGGCAAAGGATTTACGACTGTTTCCAAGCGTTTGCGTTCAATTGGCAAAAGAATGTCAGGGCATTTTGTAATAATAATAATATCAGCTCTTTTTATTCCGGATGGGAATTCACGCAAATTACCCGAAGGAAGCATGAAATCAGAAGTGTAAGGTTTGCTGAAATCGCTTAATACTATCGAAAGTCCCGGCTTAACTGCACGATGTTGAAATGCATCATCCAATAAAATAGTTTGAAGAGAAGGGAATTCTTCTTTTAATTTTTTAATTCCACGAACCCGATTGCCATCAACTGCCACTCTTAATTCTTTGAATTTCTTTTTAAATTGTAAAGGTTCATCTCCAATATCTGATGCGGTGGATTGCGTATCGGATAAAATGAATCCTTTTGATTTTCTGCCATATCCACGACTCAATGTTGCGATATAAAATTCAGGTTTTAATAATCGGATCAAATACTCTATATGTGGCGTTTTCCCTGTTCCCCCGGCACTAAGATTGCCAACTGAAATTATGGGTATATCAAATTCGGTGGAAGACAGGATCCCCAAATCGTATAATTTGTTCCGCAAAAAAACAATGCAGCCATATACAAATGAAAGAGGAAATACTAGTATTCTTAAAATCTTCATCGGTTAAAAATACAAATTAATTGCATACTCCTCGGGTTGTTCCATGACACGAATTGCACGAATTAAAACCAAGGAAAATTCCTCCTTGAAAAAAGGGGAGGGGGGATTAAAAAAGAATTGTATTATAATTTGTGAAATTCGTGTTGATTATTTTTGAAAATATAGATGAACTGCTATAGTATTTTTAAATTCGTAAATTCGCAAAAAATCGTAATTTGTAGGCCTATGAAATTAAAAGAAATAACCGATTGTTTGGAATCTTTTGCTCCGCTTGCTTATCAGGAAAGTTATGATAATGCAGGCTTAATTTGTGGCAATCAGGAGATGGATATTACTTCCGCGATTATTTGTCTGGATAGCACCGAAGCTGTAATTGAAGAGGCAATTGAAAAAGGCAGCAATCTGGTGATCGCTCATCATCCCATTGTTTTTTCAGGATTGAAGAAATTTAATGGGAAAAATTATGTGGAACGTGTTATCATCAAAGCGATTCAAAATAACATTGCTATTTATGCGGCACATACTAATTTAGATAATGTGCATAATGGAGTAAATTCAAAAATCGCAGAAAAACTTGGCTTAGTAAATTGTTCCGTGTTACTTCCTCAAAAAAATCTTCTTAAAAAATTAATTACATTTTGTCCGGAAGATAAAGCAGAGTTTGTTCGGTCAGCTTTATTTGGAGCTGGTGCAGGTAATATCGGGAATTACGATGAATGTAGTTTTAATTCAAATGGGACAGGGACATTTCGTGCCGGAGAAGGAACAAATCCATATGTTGGAGAGCATGGTAAGCAGCATCAGGAAAAAGAAGTAAAAATTGAGACCATTTATCCTTCCAATATTGAATCGAAACTCCTGAATGCCCTTATAAAAGCACACCCGTACGAAGAAGTGGCATATGACCTTATTCCACTTTCAAATTCACATAGTAGAGTAGGAGCCGGGATTATTGGAGAACTGCCCTCAGAAATGGCAGAGATGGATTTTTTGAATCATCTGAAAGATGTGATGAAAGCCAATGGCATCCGTTATACAACCCTGAGAAATAAAAAAATAAAAAAAGTTGCTGTTTGTGGTGGCTCTGGCTCTTTTTTGCTTGGTGATGCCATTAAAAGCGGTGCAGATGTTTTTGTATCTGCCGACTTTAAATACCACCAGTTTTTTGATGCCGAAAATCATATTGTAATTGCGGATATAGGTCATTATGAAAGTGAGCAGTTTACTATTCAATTATTTTATGACATTTTACAGAAAAAATTTAATACATTTGCACTCCATTTGTCAAAAATTAATACAAATCCAATTAAATATCTATAAAAATGGTAAAAGCTAAAACTGACGAAATCTCAGTAGAGGAAAAGTTGAGAGCATTATTTGAATTGCAACAGATCGATTCAAAAATTGACAAAATCAGAGTTGTAAGAGGTGAACTTCCTTTGGAAGTTAGAGATCTTGAAGATTTAGTTGCAGGTTTAGAAACCCGCATTACTAATTTTAACGAAGAGTTAAAGTCTTTGGAAGATGCGATTGTTGAGAAGAAAAATGTTATGAAAGATGCTCAGGCATTGATCAAAAAATACGAAACACAACAAAATAAGGTTCGTAATAACCGTGAGTACGATTCTATTACCAAAGAAATTGAATTTCAAAATTTAGAAATTCAATTAGCGGAAAAGAGAATAAAAGAGTACAAAGCGAATATTATTGCAAAAAAAGAAATTGCTGAAAAATCTGAGGAAGAATTAAAAGACAGACAGAAGGATTTGAAATTGAAGAAGAAAGAACTGGATGAAATTGTTTCTGAAACTGAAAAAGAAGAAGCTTCCTTATTGAAAAAATCAAAAGCATCAGAGGCGATCATCGAAGAGCGTTTGTTGAATGCATACAAACGTATTCGTACAAATGTTATGAATGGTTTAGGTGTTGTAACTGTTGAGCGTGATGCTTGCGGTGGATGTTTTAATAAAATACCGCCTCAGCGCCAATTGGACATACGTACTCATAAAAAAGTAATAGTTTGTGAACATTGCGGAAGAATTTTGGTTGATGCCGAAATTTTATCAGGGAAACCGGTAAAAGCATAATAAAATCACAACAAATAAAAACAAAAACTCTCAAAGAAATTTGAGAGTTTTTTTGTTTTACAGAAGTGTTGAGTTAAGAATTGTCGAAAAAAAATCGTTCATTCAAAACCAGAGTTCGATTAATAACGTCTCTAAAACATATACAAACAGGGCTATTTGTGAAATCAGGTGTTTGTTGTTTTGTCATGCTGAATGGAATGAAGCATCCTGCTAAAAAAAAAGATTTTTCGCAGTTTTATCCTGAGAGTATCCGAAGGGCTCAAAATGACAGTGCTTGTATATAATTGCTGCTCCCATTATTAAAATCAATTATTAATCGGACTCAGGTTCAAAGGAATGATACCAATTACAAATATATTTTGGTCCAACAAATTTCCTGCGCACAGTCTTCGACAAACTCTGACGGACTTCACACATTGGACCATTTTGTTAATATAGTTGGAATGAATTGTTTATAAAAACAAAACGAGCGCGTTGAAAACTTTCAACGCACTCGTTCTCACAAACAAACAATCAACTAAAATCGTAATCCAAACGTTAACATAAAACTTGAACTTGTATGGTCGTTTTTAACAGGAGAAATATCCGGTGAGTCGTATAAATAATTGTATTCGGTATATTTTGTAAACACATATGCAAAATCAATGAAATAATTATTTTCTCTGAAGCCAATACCACCAGAATAACTTGTTCTGTTTGCATTTTTATTTTCTCCACCATTAAAAGGACTTCCATAAAGGGCGTATCCGGCTCTGATGCTTATTGGGTCAAGCCGAACTTCCCCGCCAATTCTTAAATTTCCTGTGGAAGTATAATTCGAACGGATCGAACTGTTAACATCTCCAAAGACATTTGGGCTGGAGTTGAGTTGAGCATAGGTATAGTCTATATATTCATAATCTACATTTAGTAATCCGTATTTACTTATGATAAACCCGATGCTCCCAATTGCCCTGAAAGGTGTTGTAACTGAATAATCGAATGAACCTTTAGGAGAAACCGTATCATATTTAATTCCGTTATCCAATTCTGAGTGCATGGTACTGCTATAATTATCTTTTAAGTTTATTACAGAAGGAGTGTGAATGGCGGCTCCAATACGTAACCAATCAACAGGTTTAACAATAATTCCAAATTTTAAATTATAACCGCTTCCTTTTGTTGTTAAACTTTGCGTATAATTAAAAGATTTAAAATTGGCAATCGTATCTTTTTCATCTATTTCTTTATAAACAGACTCTTCAACATATCGCTCATGAACAAACCCGATGGTGGTCCCAATAAACACTTTGTTTTTATAATTCCCACCAAATGAAACTACTGTTTCACCCATAGAGCCTTTTGTTTCAATTGATTTATGTTGTAATTCACCATAATTTGAAATAACATGATTGTAATAATTAGTATCGTTTGCTATGGGGTTGATAAGCCAGGTTTGCCATGCCAAATTTGTCGAAAACAGATCGAAATCATCACTCAGATGTCCATTTGCACTGGCAACATAGGTGTCGAGCAAGGAACTTGTTTTATTATAACTTTTGATATCGATCCTGTTTTGAAAACTACTTGTTCGGTTATAACCGAACCCAAAATTTATTGATTCCCATCCTGTTGTATTATTTTTCCCGTTTAACGGAATAGTTGCTACTAAACCTATGTTCCCAATATTAAAATTTAATTTTCTGTCAATTTCATTATTTGAATTATAGGTTGAGGAAGTAGTTTGAGAAAAAATAGAAGGTGTAATTGAAAGTTCTGTTTTTCTGAAAATGGCAATACCCGCAGGATTAAAACTTAGTGTGGAGATATCTCCGCCTAAAGCACCCATAGAGCCTGCCATTGAGGAAAAACGAGCTGTTCCTCCAAAAGTTAATTGAGAGGATCTCATGGCATCAACATCATTTTGAGCGATTGCTGCTATTGAAGTTAAGAATCCTATTCCAAGTAAAATGATTCGTGTTTTCATGATCTCTAAGGATTATAAATTATCTTCTTCTTGGTTGAGGTGTAGGAGCAGGTGTATCTTTACTGTTGCCAGAATTATTTCTGGGTGTTGGTGCCTGCTGTTGAGGAGGAGGAGTGTTGTCTCTCGGTTTCTCATATTGAGGCTTCTCGTATTGAGGTTTTTCATATTGAGGCTTCTCATATTGAGGTTTCTCGTATTGAGGCTTCTCGTATTGAGGCTTTTCGTTTTGAGGCTTATCATTACGAGGAATTGGTTGCTCATAAACCGGTTTTTGCTGATAATAATTATTATCCTCTTTTGGTTTTTCGCGGTCTGTTTTTATAGGTTTTGATTCGTTGTAAATTGGTTTCGAATCAATATTAATTGGTTTTTCCCGTATAGTATTTTCGGGTTTATAAGCAGGGTTTATTGGTCCGGCAGGTTTGGTAATAGTATTATTAATGTTTACCGGTTTTGATAAATAATCATTTACAGAAGTAGGCTTCATGTATGGATTGTTATCTCTGCCATGAGTTGCTTCAAAAGGTTTTTGAGTATTGGCTTCCACATCATCCATATATCTGTGTGCTAATGTAGGTTGAGCACTAACTCTTCCGGTTGAGCCTGTTGTTTTTCGTGGGCCATAGTAATAACTATTATTATCATAACTATTAAAATAATTATTGTTGTAACCACTGGCATAAAGTCCGTTGTTGTAACCATTCCAATAACCCTGATCGTATCCATTCATGTAAGGGTTGTATCCGTAGTATCCACCGTAAGGATTATATTGGTAAGGGTTATACCAAGGGTCGTATCCCCAACCCATATTTGAATACCAAAAGAAACTTGGGCTATAGGTGTAAGTTAGATAGCTGGGCCCCCAAAAATTATATCCCATATATACGCTTGTTCCATAATAAAAAGGGTCATAATTATACCAATATGAATTCGTATAATAATTGTCATAATAACCATAATTACCACAGTTGTTATGGAATCGTTTTAGGCGAACAGCATATTCATTGTCATAATAATCATCATAATTAAAAGGCTCCTCATAATAATTATTGGTAACGTATGTGGTTCCGTTCTCATCGGTACGTTGTTCTTTTGTTTGATAATAATCGTCAGATGTTGCAGCGTTTTCCTGTGTTTTATTTTGCTGAGATTGAGTATAAGCATCTTCCGATGCTTTTGCTGCTTCCGCTTTTCGTTTTTCTTCTTTGGCTACTTGTTTTTCTTTATCTGCAGCAGCATCTTTTGATGAATAATAAATATCATCGTTGTAGCCTTTGGATGTACTATCTTTAGTAGTTGTACAGGATGAAAGAATCAGTAATCCAAGCATTGAAATAGTTAAATACGTTTTCATCTGAATATTATTTTATGTTGGGGGATGATTTCTTTTAAGTTTTAAGTTGACAAAATAAGCGGCAAAAGGTTTAATTTTCTATTTTTGCCATCTATTTATTGTTCACATAAAATTACAAATACTATACCACAAAAAAAACATTATGGGTAAGGAATTATCAACCAGAGAAGAAAATTATTCGGAATGGTATAACGAATTAGTTGTAAAAGCTGATTTAGCAGAACATTCAGCTGTGAAAGGATGCATGGTTATTAAGCCGTATGGTTATGCCATCTGGGAAAAAATGCAGCAGGCTTTGGATAAAATGTTTAAGGATACAGGCCATGTTAATGCCTATTTCCCTTTATTTATACCTAAATCATTTTTCAGTAAAGAGGCAAGTCATGTAGCAGGTTTTGCAAAAGAATGTGCTGTTGTTACACATTATCGTTTAAAAACAGCAGAAGATGGAAGCATTGTAGTGGATGAAACGGCTAAATTAGATGAAGAATTAATTGTTCGGCCAACTTCCGAAACTATTATCTGGAATACCTATAAAGGTTGGATCCAATCCTACCGGGATCTGCCGATTTTGGTGAACCAATGGGCAAATGTCGTACGCTGGGAGATGCGTACCCGTTTGTTTTTAAGAACCACGGAGTTTTTATGGCAGGAAGGTCACACCGCGCATGCAACAGCAGATGAAGCAATTGCGGAAACAGAACAAATGCTGAATGTATATGCTGATTTTGCAGAACAGTGGATGGCAGTTCCTGTAATTAAAGGAATAAAAACTGCTAATGAAAGATTTGCCGGAGCAATTGAAACCTACTGTATTGAATCTTTGATGCAAGATGGGAAAGCTTTGCAAGCAGGAACATCGCACTTTTTGGGACAAAATTTTGCCAAAGCGTTTGATGTAAAATTTGCAAATAAAGAAGGAAAGCAGGATTTTGTATGGGCAACATCCTGGGGCGTTTCCACACGCCTGATGGGAGCCCTGGTTATGTCCCATTCAGATGATAAAGGATTGGTGCTGCCTCCAAAATTAGCTCCGTTTCAGGTTGTGATTGTCCCTATTTATAAGGGTGATGAGCAGTTGGCGCAAATTAATGAAGTGGCAAACAAAATGAAAAAAGCCATGGAAGCGAAAGGTATTTCTGTTAAATATGATAACAGGGATAATCAACGCCCGGGATGGAAATTTGCGGAATATGAATTAAAAGGTGTGCCTGTACGTATCGCTATTGGCGGTCGTGATCTGGAAAATGGAACGGTGGAAGTTGCCCGTAGAGATACGCTGGAAAAAGAAACACTTTTGCAAGCCGATATTGAGAATAAGATAGAGCATTTATTGCAGCAAATACAAGATAATTTGTTTCAAAAGGCGCTTGCAATGCGGGAGGCAAAAACATACCATGCAGATTCGTATGAAGAGTTTAAAAAAATATTAGACGAAACACCCGGTTTTGTAATGGCTCATTGGGATGGTACTTCAGAGACAGAACAAAAAATTAAGGAAGAAACAAAAGCAACCATTCGCTGTATCCCTTTGAATAATAAAAAGGAAGAAGGGAAATGCATCTACAGTGGTAAACCATCCAACCAGCGAGTTGTTTTTGCAAAAGCATATTAATACATTAGCATAAATTTTTAAATATGGAAAAACTAACTCCCCGTCAATTGATCTTAAAATCCCTTAAGGAAAAATCAAGCATGAAGCAAGATGTGTATGTAAATACATTCAAAGCTTTTAGTTTGATGAAATCAATGGCTTTTGAAATTGTTTGTGAAATAAAAAAAGATTCAGCAGAAATCGATTCGCGTGTTGTGGTTGATTATAGGGAAAAGGGAGAATTCGAATTCGAATTACGGATTGCAGGGGATTTGCTCATTTTTGCGATGCATACCAATATTTTTGAATTTGACAAGTCGCATCCTTTATGGAGAAGCTCCTATATAAAAGATGATCATGCCCGGTCTTTTTGCGGCATTATAAATATCTATAACTTTTTGAATGATTCCTTCAAATACAATAGGGTTTATGACTTGGGATATTTAGTGGGACGCGTATTTATTAATAAGGAAAATCATTATTTTGCTGATGGCAAGCGTCAATTAGGTTTTTTGTATAACGATTTTGTTCACTCCGTAATTGATGAAAAAGCAATAAGATCATTATTGGAATCAACGATTTTATACTGTCTTAATTTTGATCTATTCACTCCTCCCTTCGATTCGATAAAGGAAATATCGGTTTCTGATATGCAAACTGCCAGTGAAAGCATGCAAATTAAAACCGGAAAACGGTTAGGCTTTCGTTTTCAGGCAGATAATGATGAAATTGATTGATTTCTTAGGAAAATAATCAAAAAAATTTTGAAGGAAACATTTTTTCATATACATTTGCACTCCTTAAAAAATTGGCCCGTTCGTCTAGGGGTTAGGACGCCAGGTTTTCATCCTGGTAAGAGGGGTTCGATTCCCCTACGGGCTACAATTTAAACAGAATAAATTGTTATTGATAAAAAATCAATAACGTAACAAAAAAAAGAAAATGGCAAATCACAAGTCAAGTATCAAAAGAATTCGTTCAAACGATGCTAAAAGATTAAGAAACCGTTACCAGGCAAAAACAATGCGTAATGCAATAAAAGATTTAAAAGAAGATGTTGATCAAAAAACAGCTTCCGAAAAATTACCTAAAATCATTGCTATGGTTGATAAATTGGCTAAGAAAAGTGTTATTCACAAGAATAAGGCAGCTAACTTAAAATCAAAATTGACTAAAAAAGTAAATGCGCTAAAAAAATAATTAGCTTTTTATCTTTGAAAATAATCTAAGCTCCGCAGTATTGCGGAGCTTTTTTTATATCAAAGGTGTTTTATTATCGAGCACAAATCGCAGTTTTGTTTACCAGACAAGTATCACACGGGTTCGTTTTTGGGGACCTATTATGTTTCGGATATGTTTTTTCTACCTTTAAGAATTATTTTTTATGGAAAATTATAAGCAATCAGTAGGGATAAAATCATGGGCGGAAGAAGATCGTCCTCGTGAAAAACTCATGGAAAAAGGGAGACACGCTCTTACGGAAGCTGAATTGATTGCTATTTTAATTGCATCCGGAAGTAAGAATGAAACAGCTGTTGAACTTTCAAAACGTATTTTGGGTAGTGTCAGCAATGATCTGAACGATCTGGGAAAGCTTTCCGTAAATGAATTAACCAAGTTTAAAGGAATAGGTGAGGCAAAGGCAATAAGCATTGTGGCTGCATTGGAGCTGGGAAGAAGAAGAAAAGAAACAAAAATCGCGAAGCGCGAAAAGATCACTACAAGTAAAGATGTGTATGAAATTATGCGTCCCTCTATGATGGATCTTCCACATGAAGAGTTTTGGTTGTTGATGCTGAATAGAGCGAATTCAGTGATAAAAAAAGAATTAATGAGTCGTGGAGGGATAGCAGGAACTGTAGTAGATTCAAAACTGATCTTTAAAACAGCCCTTGAAAATTATGCATGTTCAATTATTATTTGTCATAACCATCCTTCCGGTAATTTAAAGCCAAGTGAACAGGATATTAAGATCACGAAAAATATAAAAGAAGCCGGTAAAATAATGGAGATCCAGTTACTTGACCATTTAATAATTACTGAAAATGGTTTTTATAGTTTTGCTGATGAAGGAATATTTTAAAATCTAAATTACAATTGAACTCAATGAAACAATTGACACTAAAAAAAGCACAACAAAAAGTGGATGAATGGATCGATTCACATGGGGTACGTTATTTTAATGAGCTTACCAATATGGCTATTTTGACAGAAGAGGTGGGGGAAGTGGCCCGGATTGTTTCAAGAAAATATGGGGAGCAATCGTTTAAGAAAAAGGAAAAAGATAAAAACCTTTCGGATGAATTAGCAGATGTTTTATTTGTGGTGATATGTTTGGCAAACCAAACGGGAATCGATCTCACAACTGCTTTTGAGAAAAACATGGAAAAGAAAACAAAAAGAGATAAAACGCGACATAAAACAAATAAAAAATTAATAAGCTCTAACAAAGATAAGCCTGTTTAAATTTAGTTCAAATTATTTGTTATAGCAAAGCGGGTTGTCAGTTCGAGTAGCCTTCCTTTTTTAGGAAGGTGTATCGAGAATGTGCGAAGATTTATTGTTTAATAATTCCCTAATCTCGATAGCTCCTTTTAGCCGCAACGAAGTGACCGCCCAATTTACGTATAATGATTTTACTTGAACAAAATTTAAACAGGCTCTAACTAGGGTTCACTCTAACACTAAGAAAAGCAATATTGTCGGATCATTTAAGCCTTTTTTGTTTTATTTGGTGCAAACATTTCTATTAAAAAC